>OCVV012853895.1_pt1 | contig 70998 bp, 50 predicted proteins | sample 1539721 | NCBI WGS metagenome assembly OCVV01 (sample SAMN02144230, study PRJEB22623) | gut metagenome | biome: sheep rumen | host: Ovis aries | place: New Zealand
GCTACGCAAATTTGGCGCACTGCGAACAAAGACGGGGAAATTTGACGAAAAATATTATTATTCAGTATTGCGTAATGTCCCCTTTTGTTCAATATATTAATTATGGATCGTTAGGAGGTTCTGCAGTTGGCTGGGTTTGTGTTATTTTTGCTTTTACAGTAATTACTCCTGTTGGATTATCCATTTTTGAAGCCATAACATCTTCGAAATTGTTTAATGTATTGTCATTTCCATCATACCATTCCACCCAAAAAATGAATGAATTTATAACATCATTACCAGTGTTTGTTCCGTCAGCTTGAAGACTAGGATCAACATGCCCAGAGACTGTTGTTTCACCAGGCTCTAATACATGAATTGGATCATTATTTAGTTTATATTGAGTTATCTTGAAATCGTTTAGACTTTTTTGAGTAATTACTCTTCCATCAATAGATACAGCATTGATTTGTGCAACTGGAAGTCCGGTTTCTCCAGATGGTGGAACATACTTGACATTAATAGTATATTCTATAGTATTTGTTGTACATTTTTCTGTAACATTTATATTAGGATCCCATTCAGATTCATATTCTTGTACTGTTTTATTACTGTTATCACTCCTATACCAATCTTGGTATGAGGCTTGAAATGTTAATTTATGACCAGTAGCATCAAAATTGTATGTAGGATTGCCCTCAACAGAAAGAACAGAAGTTGTTGCTGGAAGGTCTATTACTATTGGGATTTTTATAGGAAAAGCACCATATGTATCTATATCATAAGGTATACCACTATCTTGAATACTAATACCATTATACATTTTTCCGTAAGCAATACCTTCTTCCCAGTTTAGACCAAGTTCGTTTTGAACATAGTCAGGATCATTATATCTAAAACCATATATTACTGGACGATTCAAAAATTCATAATCAACTGTAAGATGAATTTGATATGTATATCCTTCAGTATCATTTCCAGCTGGATTTTCAGATGTTGTATAGTTATATGTGCTGCTTACATCGACGTTTTCGGCAATTGAAAATTCGTAGTCAAATGGTAAATCAGTGCCTGTAGAGTTTAAGTTTACTGAGAAATGTCCAGAGGATGTTGGAACAATAACGTCATCCTCAATATGATCACTTTCATCCAATTCGAATTCTAGAGTATCAGTAAAATCGCTTTCTTCAGTAACATTTTGATCATTTATTAGAATATTCCAATTAGAAATATGAATTTTTGAAGCATTTTTCAGAGAATTAATATACTTTGAATAAGTGTTTGAAATAACCCAGATGAGTATTACAATAATAGCTAACGCTAAAACAAGTTTAACCAACTTTTTGATAAATGATTTATTCATATGAATACCTCTAAATTTTAAATATATTAATAGTATACTTAATAAATTTTTTTTTTGCAAGGTTTCTAATGAAGCAAAAATGACTATTATATGTGGAAAATAATGATATGAATTGATATAGAATTGTAAAATAAAAGTGAAATATTTGTAATTGAGTAGAGTATTGCGTTGTGTTAGAATAGTAACTGAGTTAGAGAATATGTAAAATTCAATATGTATGTCTAATCTAAAGGCTTAAAGCGATGAAGAAAGTTAGGAGGTGGGTGGTTCAAATGACAAAATTTGAATTTGAAACTACCTCTAAAAAGATTTATCGTAGAGATCTTCGTATTAGAATGATAAGACTGATGTTATTGATGCTTTTGATATTATTGATAATTCTTTACTTTATCTTAGCAGCGATATATGAAGCTGGTCATTTTACAATTATTTTGGATAAGAACTTAATGTGGGACAAAGGAATTGTAATCTATGATAACTTAAATGAAAAGAAAATATCAAAAGAACTTGAAGCCGAGACAAAAGAAAATATGGATAATATTTCGATTGATTGGCTACCAGAAAATATTGACACAGAACAAGATGGTTCTCATAATGGTACAAACTATATTGCGTATACATTTTATATTGAGAACGAAGGTAAGGAAAGTGTTAACTATTGGTATCAAGTGCTTATAGATGATATCGTTTTGAACGTTGATGAAGCTGTTAGAGTTATGGTGTATTTAAATGGTCAGTCGACTGTATACGCTAAGAAAAACGGATTCACAGAAAAGGCGGAACCAGATACTAAACCGTTCGAATCTGAGGATACTGTAATGTTAGAGTGTAGACAAAATTTCAACCCTGGTGACATAGATAGGTTTACTATTGTTGTATGGATTGAGGGAGACGATCCTGATTGCACCAATGCACTATTAGGTGGGGAATTGAAAATGCATATGGACATTACAGAAGAACATATTGGTTAAAAATAGGAGGATACTATGAGTAAAAAATCAAGAAAAAAACAAACACGTTTAAACAATTTATTAATCGTATTGATTTTAGCTACAATGTTGCTTATCATGTCAACATATGCATGGTTTACAGCAAACAGAGAAGTTGGAATCAACGCTATAAATTTAAACGTAACAACATCAAATGGTTTGCAGATTTCTGCAAATGGTATTGACTGGAAGTCAGTGTTAACAAATGATGATTTAATTAATGCTAGAGGAAGCTATGATTCTACTAGACACATGGGTGGATATCCTACTGCTGTCAACCAGTTAGCAAAAGATATAGCACCAGTTTCATCACCAATGACATTAGATGATGCAGGTCATTTAAAAATGTATTATGGACAAGTAGATGCTGATTTATCTGACCCTTCAAGCTCTACATATGGCCAGTATAAATTGACTTCTTCACTTCAAACAGATGAAGCTACAGCAGCAGGAACTTGGGAGGAAGATGAAAGTAAGAATTATTATGTTGCATTTGACTTTTTCCTAAAACTTGGAAATTCAGAGGCTGCTAATTTATATATGGCAGGTAAAGTAAAAGATACTAGTGCATCTCAAAAAGGTATAGAAAATGCTGCACGTGTTGCCTTGGTTGAAGGTACAGCATCATCTGGTAAAACTACATCAGAACAAGTTACAACTATTCAATCACTTGATACTATAGGGGGTACTGTAATATCTTGGGAACCAAATAATGATTCACATACAGCATATGCAGTAGATAATCATCAAACACTTGGATGGTATTATCCTGCAGTTACAATAGCTACAGGTGATAATCAACCAGTAGTACCATGGGATGGTGTTGTTGATGAGGTAAGTGATGTACCACTTACAAGTTGTAAAGCAGCTGATGCTACTTATGGTTCGCATTTTTCAACAATTACACCTACATGGTCAACAAAGAAAGGTGCTGTTGTAAATAATGCTATGCCAAATCAATTGGCTACAGGTGTAACAAAATATAGAGCATATATGTGGGTTGAAGGACAAGATGTTGACTGTGAGAACTATGCTTCTGGCTCATCTTTATATTATGAAATCAGATTTAGCTTAGACCAATTCACAGCTGCGCTTCCTGATGTTACATTTGGACCATAGTTTTAGTATATAATTAAATATGATACATAAGATTAATAGATTAAGAATGGTTAATACATAATCTTGATTTAATACCATATAGTCTTAGTATATTTAAGGACTGGCGACGATTTATCGTGGTTAGTCCTTTTTGTGTCCTAAAATATTCGAAAGTTATGAAGTATTTTGAAGTTTGCATTTTTCATTTTTATTACAAAATTCCAAAATGCTTTAAAAAAAAACATGTCTATGATAGAATAATTTTGATATTTTGTAAGAATAGGGGATTACTATGCTTAGACACAGTAGAAAAATGCGTAAATCCAATAAAAAAGTACATTATGGGGGAAGACATATTGTTCTTACCTTGGTTCTTTTAATGTGCTTATTTGTTATATATAGATTTAATTTTAGAACTAAGTCAGATGTTGTTGAGACAAAACATGTTTCATTTGTCGAATATACAAATTCCGAATTTGATAAAAATAGTGAAATGAAATCTGATGAAGATGTTGTTTTAGAAGTAAGTGAAGATGAAAATGGAAATAAATATATTAATTTTCCTGATAAAATCAACGGATATTATGTAAATTCGTATAGACTTTTATCTAAATCTTCAAAATCTGACAATACAGATTTAAATTCTAATTCTAACACTAACGTTAATACTAATACAAATTCAAACAGTACAACAGCAAACGTTGTTACGAATGATACAACAAATTCTGTTAATACAATTCAAAGTGTTCAAAATTCAACTAATAATTCTACAGAAAATATAGTAGCAAATGAAAATATAAAGAACTTCTCATATTTACAAAGAGGTGGAAAAGTTCGCAAGTTTAATTCAGAAGAAACAGTAAATACAGTTGTAGATGAAAATTTAAATACTACTTCAAATGAAACTGTTGAGTCAGCTAATGATACTTCATCTGAAAATATAATAAATGAAAGCGAAAATACATCAAATACTTCTAATACAAATACTCATATGTCTAATACTCAATCAACTAATACTTCAAGTGCTGAAGAACAAAATACAAATTCACAAAGTAGTACTGAAAATACAAAGGCTGAGGAAAATATTAACAAAACTTCAAATCAAGTGACTTCAGAAACTACAAATACTTCAGTAAAAGATGAAAAAGAGACTCCTGAAATTAAAGAAGAAACTGTTGTTAAACACGAAGAGAGTGTTAGAGAAAAAACATTCTTACCAGGTGAAAAGTATTATGTTGATGGTGATGAAATTCTTGAATTTGAGGTAATGTACAAAACTGTCGTAATTAATAACAAAAAATTATATAAAAGAGATCTTACATATGATGATGGAAATGGAACTATCATCACAGCTACCGGGTATATTCCTGCAGAATATACTCTATTGGTGTCGCCTGAAGATAAAGATGAGATGAATGAATTAAAAAAAGACGTACTTGTTGAAGGTGATGCTATAAATCTTGGCGACACAGAACTTCTTGCAGCATATGATATTTCAATAGTAAAAAAAGAAGCAGAAGAAAATGTTGAAATTCAAAACGCAGATGCTGACAAAAAAGATAAAGATACTGAAAGTAAGGAAAATGATTCATTAATTATAGATGAGTACCAGCCTGAAGATTTTAATCAAACTATAGAAATATCAATTTCTTCAAAAGAAGAATTAGATGGAAAACTTAATGGTGGTACTATTATTCCAGTTCACGTTAAAAAGACTACAGAGGAAATGACCAATGATGAAGGTGAAACATATGAGTCTGAAAATTATATTTTTGATCAAATAAATGTTAAAGATACAACAAATGATTCAATTAATTTTTATACGGATTCTTTTTCAACTTTTATGGTGCTAAAAGTTAAGGCAATTACTGAAAATTCAATTACTATTGATGATACCATTTCAGATAAAAATTATTATACTGGAAAAAATTATACTGATAATGATGCAGGAACAAATCAAAATTTATATACATCTAGTAATGAAGTTAAAGTTACTTTAAATTATTATGGTTATGATAGTGCAAATGGTCCAATGAAACAAGTACCAAAGCTTGATGAAAATAATCAACCTATGTATGATGAAAATACAGGAGATCCTTTATATGAAGACGAACCTGTTTCTGGATATATTTCTGCAACTGAGAGACAAAATCTTGTTACATATAAACTTACACGTTATAAAGATGCAAGCGGTAATATAAAAATCAATTTAATTGATAATCCTTTTTGTGATAGACCAGTTAATGATAATGATCCTGAAAACTTTATTGGATATGGATTTGATGGTTGGATATCACATTCTTCTAGTTACTCAATTTCTACTAACAATCAAACATTTGAGCAAACTCTTACAACTAATGTAGGAACCAATACATCTGTAACAATTAATGTTTATGCTAAATGGAGCGTGGCAAACTATATATTTTGGCATAGCACAAATGGAGTTGATACTTATACAGTACCAAATCCTAATAACCCTAATAATAATATTACAGTTACAAACAATGGAAAAAATCCTAATCGTCCACTTAGAACGTTTAATACTGCTAGAACAAATCTAGAAAGTAATACAAATTATAAAACAGCTACAAATGCATCAAATAGAGAACTTAATATCCTTGTTATTATGAATGGAAATTTTGATGTTTATACACCTGGAAAAGCTATTACTATTACAAGTTTATATAATGGTACTGATTATAGTTCAGGTACTTATATGAGTGCAAATAATAGCCTTGTTTTAAATTATGATTATCAAATTGAATACATTAGAATTGCAAGTTCTCAGGGGTATACTGCTGATTTTGATTATAAAGGGTATTATTTAAATAATTATGTTGTTAATAATACATACTATATAAGTGGAAATGGCCATAATTTAAGAATAGGCAGAGGCATTAGACCCACAAATACTGGTAATACTTATACCACTTTTACTCAAGTATTTGGAGCACCTAAATCAGCTTCTAATACTAGTACGGTAAATAATTACAAATTAGTAATTGAATCTGGAAGATTTCATAGTATTATAACTGGAAGTGCTTATCGTGAATATTATAGAGCAGGTAGATATAATACTATTACACCTTCATATAAAAATTGCGCTATAACTGTAATTGGGAATGATATAGATAGACTCAATTCAAATAATAATAATTTAAATGTATATGTCGGATATTCATCAAAAACAAGCAGTGGAACAGTTAGAGCTGATTCTAGTGGATATATTTATGATACTTATGTTAAATCAGGAAGTATCGGAATGGGACTTTTTAATGATGATATAAATTCCACAAGTACAGATCCTGATTATCCTTATTCTGGAATTTACTTAGGAGGACATTATCAAGCTACTAATGATGAAGGACATAGAAGACTTACAGTTGAGGGAGGTAATATATCAAATATAATTGGTGGCTTAGGTATTACACAAGGAAATGCAAGTTTATATAAAACCCAAATTTACATGAAAGGTGGAACGGTCGCTAATATTGTTGGTGGTGCTGGTCGTTCTACTACACATGGAGATAGAATGATACAAGTGACAGGAGGTATTGTTACATATAGTGTTAGTGGAGCTTCTAACGGTTTTTATTCTGGAACTGGGAATCCTGGTGATTTGAATGGAGATACATTGGTATATGTGGGTGGAAATGCTCAAATAGGAGACACTACAGACACATTATATGGTGTAACTGCAGGTAGTGTGCTTGGGGCTGGAAATGGAAATGATATTGCTTCAATAGCTGATACTGTTGGTAGGGCTAATTCTACTCATGTTATTATAGATGGTGATGCTAAAGTTAATGGAAATGTATATGGCGGAGGTAATTATGGTCAAGTAATGCCAAGTGGATATTCATCAAATGTTCAAACATATAATTTAATTACAGAAAATATTTCATCTAATTTTTCAGAAGATGATGAAATAATTATTTCTCAAAATACAAATGGTGGTTACTATATATATCCAAATGGAAACAATATTAATAGAGCAACTATGAATAACAACACGGAAGTTGTTTCAAGTAGTAAATGGAAGTTTATACCATCAGGATCGGGATATTACATTCAAAGTGTTGCCAATAGCAACAGATATTTGAATATGACTTATAATTCGGAGAATTATTATGGTTGGACAATAAATTCAAGGCAGCTTACAGTCTCAAATAACCCACAAGTATTTACTGTCCAAAGAAATGGTAATGGAGTTACAATTAGAGGAACTACTACTGGCGGTAATATGTATGTATCGCCTAGCAACTATGATGATAATTTCTGGGATTCATATCATTATGTTGATACCAATTCAACGACAGTATACTTATTAAAACAAACTAAGGAAGCTATTGTTATACCTGATGATGCACCAGGAACTGTAGTATCGCAAGTAGATATTTTAGGAGGCACTGTTGGTGATGGCACTAAAGGCGGTTGTGTATTTGGTGGATCTAACAGAAATAATATTTGTGGAAGTACTCAGATAAATGTTGAAGGAGGAACAATTCATAGAACTGTTTATGGTGGATGCAATGATTTAGGTACTGTTAGAGAGTATGCAACAATAAATGTTTATGGTGGAACAATAAATGGTGAACCTGATCCGGAAGTTGGAAATGCAGGCAGTGAAGCCATATTTGCAGGTGGAAAAGGTGAAGATACTACAATTGCTAGTAAGGCAATAATTAATATTAAAGATCAAAAAGCCAACATAAGTATAACAGGAAACATATATGGTGGAAGTGAACAAGGAGCTGTAAATGGTAATTCGAAGGTTATTATAGATGAGGACTTGACTTCTACAGACAAAAAAATAACTATGACGAGCAATGTATTTGGCGGTGGTAAAGGTGATTTGGCAAGTGGAGCAACAGCGACCAATGCTGCAAATACAGAGGTAAATATAAATGGATTAGATAACACTAGTACAGTTACAGTTTATGGCGGAGCCAATATTGATGGTGAGATTGGTGGAAATGTTTTAGTTAAGATAGGAGAAAATAAGACTACATACGTAAATACTGTATATGGTGGTGGAAATCAATCAGAAGTAACAGCTGATTCTGATAGCGTTAATGTTTATGTATATGAAAATGCTACAGTTAAAAATGTATTTGGCGGTGGTAATAATGCTGGAATTGCTGGAACAAATGAGTCACTACCACGTGCTGTATATATAGATGGAGCTACAATTAACGAAAACGTATATGGTGGATCAAATAGTAATGGTACGCTAAATGATTCAAATGTATATATTAGAAATGGTGCTAAAGTAGTTGGAGTAACTACTGACGGTACGACTACAGGAGGTGAAGTATTCGGCGGTGGTTTTGGACCTGCTACAGTAGTTGCAAACTCTAATGTATACGTTGATAATTCATATGCAATATCTGTATATGGTGGTGGAAATGAAGGTAATATTAATGAATCAACTAATGTACAAATAACCAATTGCCAAGCTACAGATGGAAAATACATTAATCAAGTGTTTGGTGCAGGTAAAGGAAGTTCCGATAACCCGAACTTAGCTGTTACTAATGGAACAACAAATGTAGAAGTTACTAATTCAAAAATTTCAGAAGTTGTATTTGGTGGTGGTAGCTATGGTAAAGTTGAGGGAACAACAAATGTCACCATTGAAAGTAATTCAGATGTAAAGAAAGTTTATGGAGGTGGTTCTCAAGCTGAAGTAAGTGGATCAAATGATGAAGAAATAGCTACAAATGTTACAATAGATGATTCAACAGTGAATGACGTGTATGGAGGTGGTTATAGCGGTGTAGTTGGAAAATCAACTAATGTCGTTATAACAGATTCAAACATCACGAATAATGTATTCGGCGGTGGTGAAGGTACTCTCGCTACTACCAGTAGAAACACAAATGTTTCTATAGATAATTCAACAGTAGCTCATACAGTATACGGTGGAGGATATAGTGCAACTGTAGAAGGAAAAACAGATGTTGCTTTAAGTAATCATTCAACTGCTGAAAAAGTTTATGGTGGAGGACATGAAGGACTAGTACTTAATGGTACTGATGTACAAGTAAATTCCTCAACAGTGTCAAATAAAGTCTATGGTGGCGGTGAGATGGGTGACGTTCGCTCTCATACAAGTGTTATTTTAAATGATGCAACGACAGATATAGTTTATGGCGGTGGAGAATCGGCCACAGTAGTTGGTACAACAGTTAATTTAATTAATGCATCAGTTGTAAATTATGCTTATGGTGGTGGTGAAGGTTCTACTGCAACAACTACTAATAGTACAAGCATAGTTGTTAATGGAAGTACTGTAAATCAAGATGTATATGGTGGAGGAAATGCAGGTGCTGTTTCTGGCTCTACAGTTGTTGGACTTACTAATGCAACCATAGGTGCTAGTGCTTATGCTGCTGGTAATGGTCAAACTGCAACAGTTGGAAAAAATTCATATATATATGCAGAAGGGACAACAACTATTGGTGAGAGTATATTTGGTGGTGGAAATGCAGCAACTACAGGAGATAATAGTAGTGATGCATGGTCTATAGTTGATATTGCTGGTGCTACAATTGGTAAAAATGTTTATGGAGGAGCAAATTCATCAATAATTAAAGGTAGCGCTATTGTTAACATAGGAAATAAAGCCATAGAAGAATTTTATAAAAATCCTGTTATACGTGATAAGACTAATAATTCTAATATTACAATAAACAATCCAAATAAAAAGGTAACCATTACTGGAGAAGGTGCAAATGCAGTTGTTACATCTGATTTGACTCTTGGAAAGATTGCAATTACAGGAACTGTCTTTGGTGGTGGCGAGCAAATGGTTGCAGGTAGTTCATATACATTCGATGCTATTTCAGTAGAGGCTGTTATAGATATTAATCTTGATGGAACTGGATATGATTCTACTAATCCACTTACTCTTAATGGAAGCATATTTGGTTCTGGTAATGCATCAAGTGCTAACAAGAATGGTGATATTACAATCAAAAATTGGGGAACATATACAGATGTAAAAAAATTCACATCAATACAAAGAACAGGAACTGTTGAGATAGCAAATTCGTTTATTTCACTTGTAGGTATAACGGACAGTACAAACTTTGATGGTAGGGTATCATATACATTTAACATTGTTGATGATGCAGTAAAATTAAAAGATGGAACAACATTATATCTATATTGTGGTGCAAACAAAGTAAATGCTTTTGAAAGTGTTTATAGTGATAATACATCTACTACAGGTGAGAGCTATAATAAGGTACGTGTCCTAAACTACGTATTTGATGAAAATAACCAAAGAGTTTATATGGTTGATGGAGATGAATTTAAGGATGCAAGTGGAACTAGAATCGCCTACATTGGACAAAATAATAAATATTTTTCAGATAGCGATAAAACAGTAGAAGTTAGTCCTGCGACATTAAATAGTATTAATGAATTAATAGAAAGTGGTCGCAGAATTGAGACACAAAGTGTAACTTCAGATGCTGATAATAGACTTTATATGCACACAGGAAAAAATATTAATATTTCTGCAAATGAAGCAAACCCAGAAACTGATCCAAAAGAAGTAAAGGGAATGACATTCTTTGGTCTATTTACTGAAGGTGGAGCAACTGGATTTTATTCGGGTATTTATGACAAAGACTATGCATTTGGTAGAAGTATACAAAGATCTGAAAGAGAATTTTTAAGTGCTTATGTAATGGGACACCATCAAGGTTCTCCAGAACATGATATATTAGTTGATGGTTTCTATACTAACTATGAAAATATTGATCACAATGACTATGAAAACTATCAAGAAATGGATGCAGATACGGAGAATTATCATTCTACAATGTATGTGAGTGTAATTACGCCTACACCAAAAGAGGCTAGTTACTATAGATGGTATTGTAGACCAGGAGAACAGATATTCCATTATGAAGGTTCACTTAGAGCATCAAAGTTCTCTACATTTGGTACAGCAAATATCGCTTTGGTATTTGATGATGTTCACCCAAATGCTAAAATATCTTTACAAAGTGTCGAAGTTACAAAGATAAATGAATTTGGAATATATGATAAAAATACTATACCTAATATAGCAGATACTCCAGAGGAGGCATTAACAAGATTTGGTATGTCAATGAAAACAAGTAATTTTGGTTGGAAACTAAATGGTGAGACAAACTTCTTCTATGATCCAGTTCAAAGAGAAGCTTGGTATCCAGCAACTGACACAACTAAATTTGAAATTGAAAACTCAAATACTATTCCTGAGTTTAATTTCTACTTGTTTAACTCAAACAATATTACTGAGAAAAGACAACTAGGTACATATACAATTACTATGAGAATGGAGTATGCTGTGGATGCATTAAACGTTGGTTCTGCTATTCTTATATTTGATTTAATTTTGGATACAGAAAACTATAATGACCAAGTTGGATATAATGCTGCTATTACTCCAGGTGAGCAATATGAACTATTTTCAACAAGTACGACAAACGTATCTAATAAGAGTAAGTTTTCTGCATTCTTTGAACTTGCACAAGAGAACTTTAAAGCAACAAAAATAAAGGGTTCAGAAGATACGGTTGCAACTTATTATAATGGATTATATAGAGTGCTTTCTACTAGAAATTATGTTTTCCCAAAAGGTACGACAATTACTATGATAGATAAATCTATAGCGGGTAGTCCAAAATATTATTATTATAATGTTACTGCAGCAGATGTTACCAACAACAAAACAGAATTTAGACTTACTGATTTTTATGATATGGGTAATAAGGATTTGAAATACGATGAAGCTGCTGGACAGGCAATTTACTATAATGCAACGACTGATTACGAATATGAAAACTTTATATTTATATTTAATTTTGAAAGTGCCGAATTCACAGGATTAAATGATCAGCTAGATTATGAGGCTATTGTTGAGCATGAGCCACTTGGTATTGAACTCCGAGCAGATGTAATGAATGTCCCAAGGCAGATATTCACGGTACTTGATGGACAGCGTGAAAATGATATGTACTTTGGAATTTACAAAGCAGAAACAATGATAGATATTAGTGGTGTTTTAAGTAAAAATAGAATTTATCTTGGAAATCAAGTTAGACTTACAGCTACAACAGATTATAATGTTGCCAACGTTAGTGGTGCTGCTACAATGATTTTTGATACAAGATATTTTGATAAAAAACTTGGTATAGTTATTTCTATATATGAGAGAGGCAAAAACGGAAATCCAGATAGGAGGCTTGAAGGATCTGATGTACTTGGTGTTTCTTTCACATTAGGCAATAATACATATTATCCAAGAGCAGATGGAACAACAAGAATAAAAATTGCAGAGAAGGTTTCAAACGTTTCATCTCCAATAATGGTAAATACGGATGGAGCATCTCTAGCATCTGGTGATTATTACTTTATTCTACAAAGTTTTGGATCTCCCGATGGTATATATTTTGGTACAGATGTGTCGGCTGTATCGAGTGAAATTAGCTTTACAGTCATCAATGATTTGTATGGTTTAGATGTTAGAGTACCAGATAGAGAATCAATAGTTGAGGGAGACGATGGACATATTTTGACAGAAGAAGGAAGACTTTCTAAGACAGAAAATAGCTTAGACGTTACAATTAATTATTCTTCGGGATTGGCAAATCCATATTTAGGTGTATCATTATATAGAAGAATATATGACGATGAAATATATGGAAACCAATATGAAAAAGTTGACCTAGACGATCTAGTTCAGGAAAATTTAGTTCCAGTTAGAATCTCATATTCAAATGAAGAAAATGAATTACCAAATCTGTACGAATATGAAGCATTTGATGTTGATTATATAGATTCTCATGTTGATGATAATACTCAAACGACATCATTTACACAAACATATACATATGAAGAAGGACCTCTAAAAACTGGTACATATAAACTAATGTATACTTTATATGATAGATATGATACACAGATTGTTATTACGGATGAAGAAACAGGTACAAATTATTATCAAAACGTTCAAGAGTATGAAAAAATCGGTGAAGATTTTGCATACATTATTGTTAAATAAGAATTTTAGAAAGGGTTGTACAATGGAAGAAAATTTTGAATTTACAAAATTGAGTAACGAAGACCTATTAGAGCTATACAAGCAGGTTAATGATTACATAGCTTTTTTAGAAAAAGAAATTAAAGAGAAGGGTACTGAAGAAAAATGAGTGATATTTTGGAAGAATTTAATAGCTATATTTCAACAAATAAAGCTATTTTAGAAGCAATGCCTACAAAAACAAAAAAGAATATGGAAAAATATGTAGCTAAATTAAAGGAATTTCATGGAGCAAGTCTTAAAATAAAAGACATTGTATGGAGAACAATTGAAAAGAGATATGTTAAGCTTACGACTTTTGAAGACAATAAAGCCATAGCTGAACTTGAAAATAAGATTTCGGAAATTGGAAATGTGGAATTATTTAATGAGCTTAATACTCCATATGAGAAACTTGGATTTGATAGAATTGACCACAATTTAAGTCAATTCTATGAAGCAAATCTTGAGCTACTTAACGAGAATATAAAATCATTTATTGATAAGTTTAAAAGCTTAGGCATTGAATTAACCGAAGAAGACTTCAAATACAGTAATTACGTTATTCAATACATGACAACATTTTTTGAGGCATATAACACAAACAACTTCAAATTAGACAAATTAAAAAGAAAATTTGAAGAGGTTTATTGGAAGTGCCCAGATTTAGTTACTCATATTGAGCTAAATTTAAGATATTTGTACAACTACTTTTCTAAACAAATTGAAAAAGATCTTACTGAAAAAAATAATAGTTTTCTTGCTATAAACGGAACCGATAAAAATGGTTTAGTTAAAAAGTACTTTGATTTAAACAAAGAATTAATAAAAGAAAAAAGTATTGATCCAAAAACTATTATGGACAAGTTTATAAACGGTGAATGGAAAATAAAGGATTTTAATGAAAGAAGTATGCAAGTACTTTTTGATAAACTATATCGAAAAGGATATGACAAACTTCCTGAAAAAGATCAAATAGAGGTAAATAAAAATTTTGCTAGACTTCTAAATACTCTTAGAGAATATGATACATATAAGCACTACAAATTTATTATTTCAGATTTAAAAGAAAAAGCTAAAAATAAGGATGCATATAAAGGTGTATATGATCAAAAGAAGAAAGAGCTTAGGAAAAAAGAAGTAGAACTATTGCATGAAAATGAGCAAAATAGAAAGATAGCAAGAAGGATTCAAAACCCTATTTTTAAACTATTCAAGAAAAAATGGGAAAAGAAAATTTACGATTTTCCAGTAGCTTCAAATTTAAAAATTAAAGAATTAAAAGAGTTGTATGATGAAGTTGATGATGAGCTTGTTAATACAAGAATTGTTGAATTTGTAGATGATACATGTTCATTAAAATATATTTTCAAAATTGCTAATTCATTTTATAATTATACATACAAGCTTATAAAGAAGCATTTTGAAGACGATCCAGATGTTGATGTAGATGAGGAGTTTGAAAGACTTCAAGCATTTATTGATCAACCATATAAAGTTATGCTAAATAACATCAAATCTATTGAGGAACCGGAGATTACATCAATTGTTTCAAATAGGTATAAAATATTAAACATTAATCTTGAAAAAGAAGATATAGAAGAAAATTTAGAGACACTATTAAGTGATACAGAAAAAATAGTAAATTATAATAATATTAAGAGAAGTGGTCTTAGCTTTTCAGATATTGAATTTGTAGAAAAAGTTAATGGTATGAGAGGAAAAAAATAATAACAGTTTATGAAATATGATCCAGATACTATTTCTAAAAATATAAAGAAAAACGAAGAAATAAAAAATATTTTCTTCGTTTTGATTTATATCATATCAGTTCCAATCATTCTATTTAGTATTTTTTTAATGCTAATTGAATTAGGCAAAAACAATGATGTTCCTGAATTTTTAGACTTTGAGTTTTATACAGTTGTATCAGATAGTATGATGCCAAAATTAAAAAAGAATGATGTAATTATTGTTAAAAAGAATGTTAAACTTGAAAACATTAAGGAAGGGAATATTATTACTTTCAAAAACAAATATGGTGAGATAATTACCCATAGAGTAAGCCAAATAAGAAAAAATGATGATTACATTAGTCTTACCACTAAAGGTGATAGTAATGAAAAAGAAGATAGCGAGCCAGTAGATTCTAAAATGATTATTGGTAGGGTAGTATATACTTTGCCAAGCTATCTACTAGTTTTTAAGAATAAAGCGTTCTTTTCTGCTATGGTATTTGTTTTAATAATTATAATAATGCTTAATACTAAAGCATCGAAGAAAAAAATGAATCGAAAACGTGATAGAGAACGATATGAAAATAAGGCAATATGGGAATAAAAAATTTTGATAGGGGTATAGAAAATGGCTGTAAGTCCAGAAGTTGAAAATGCAATAAAAAACTCAAATGATAAGGAATACTATTATAAGCTAGTAGAAACAAATCCTAGTTTTTTGGAATATGCATCTGAAAACATAAAAGATGATAAGGATATTGTTCTTAAAGCAGTCAATAATGATGGAGGAGCATTAGAATTTGCAAGTACTAGACTTAAAGGGGATAAGGATGTTTTAATAGCAGCCACTTCAAACGCTGGATGGACATGTTGTTATGCTAATGATGAGCTTAAGGCTGATAAGGATGTTATGCTTTCTGCATGCAGAAATGATGGACAAGCACTCTATTTTGCAAGCAAGGAATTAAGAGACGATGAAGACGTTGTTATGGAGGCTGTAAAGAATAAACCAATCATACTAAAATATGCTAGTTTTAGGCTTAGGGATAAGGAAGAGGTATTGATTTCAGCACTAGAAAATGCAGGAAAGAATTCTAAGTATGTTGTAAGCTATGCCTCTGAAAGATTATCACATAGCGAAGAAATAAAAAAGTTTTTAGAATAATAAAAAAGTACTTTTAAAATAAAAATAATTTGATATAATATGAACAATAAAACAAAAGAGATAAAGCTTTATTGTTTTAATAATATACCAAAGTGGAAAGGATGTTGAAAATGGTCGAAGAAAGAAGCTTGAAGGTTTATTCAAAAGACACAACTTTTTTTAATAAAATATCAACAACACTTACAAAAATACTAATTCCTACAAAAATAGGCATCAATAGCATGATGATTAATATAAAAAGATCAGCAGTTATTAAAGCATATGAGCAAATCAAAGTAGCAGAAGAAAATGGCGCTACAGATAAGACTGAAGCACTAAAAGGTAAATATGATGATAGTTATACGTTATATTTGGAATCAATAGATAAAAATATAATGGATTCTATATACAAAAAGGTTAAGAATGACACAGCTTCTTTGTTTGAAAGAAATGCACTTTCGGATTACTATAATGTAGTTCATTTAAAAGATAAAGAATATTTGGAGTATAAGTATAGAAAACAAAAATTCCTACTTGAGCTTGATTATGAGACGCTAAAAGCTGTAAAAAAAGAAAAGATTATTTCAAAATTTATGCCAGTGTATTTAGAGAAGATGGACATTATCTATAAGGGCATTTTAAAAAATTATTCTGTAAAGTTAGCAGATGGTCTTAAAGCAACAAGAGTTAATCAGGTCGATGTTTATAAAAATATTTTTTCTACACTTGAAGATTACATCAAAAATGTACTTCCAATAAAGCTTGATACTGATGAAGGTAAAAAGTATGAAAAGATATTAAAAGATTATGAGGAGTATGAAGCGTTTTCGGTAGGAAAACTTGATGAAAGAGAGTTCCTAGAGAAAAACATGATTTTGCTTGGATTAAGTAGAGTTTTATTTACTCATAGCTTACCACTTGTTGCTGCTGAGCAGTGTTATAACAAGCTACTTAGAGATACCAGAAGCTTGATTGTCAAAACCAAAAATGAAGAGAAAAAAGAGCATGCATATCAAATGCTTTTGAAGTTAATAGAAGATTATAATGTAAAACTTCTTTCTACAAAAGTATATTGGGATAAGATAGAAGAGAGAGAAGCATACAAAAAATTCTGGGATTCATATAGCAAAGCAGATTCATATGACGAAAAAGAGATTTTATCATTAAAACGTGAACTTCACGATACTGCTCTAGAATATGAAAAATATGCAGAAGTTAGAAAATTCTATAAAGACAAATTGTGTGAACTTGGTGTGATGAGAAGAATTAAGGGTAATTCTTGCAGAAGCTTAAGTGGACATTATACAAAATTGTAATTAGGTGACCCTTTTGGGACGCTTCTAAAAGTATCTGTTTGAGATATTTTGGATAGTTCCCTAAAGGGTTATTTTTAAGAAAAAGGAAATTTTTAAAATGAAAAAATATGTAGAAATTGAGTACAATGAAATAGAATCAAATAAAGAGTGGGAGAACCTTATTAGTAAGGTGATTGAGGAATGTTTTAGAACTGAAGAAATGGAAGAATACAATTTATATATAAGTGTTATTCTAACCACTCCTAATAATATTCATGAGCTTAATCTTAAATATCGCGATGTTGATAAAGAAACTGACGTTCTTTCTTTCCCAATGTTTGAAAAGAATGAAATAAAAGAGCTCGTTTCTTTAAAGCATCCAGAACCACTTGGAGATATCGTAATATCGATAGATAGAGTTAAAGAACAGGCTAAAGAATATGGACATAGTTTTGAAAGAGAACTTTCGTATATGTTAGTGCATGGTTTTTACCATTTAATGGGGGAAGATCATATTGATGAAGAGGACAAGGTGATAATGAGAGGAAAAGAAGAAAAAGTTCTTTCAAAACTTGGAATAACAAGAGATTAATTTTGAAAGGATATGCAATTGAGTAGTAAATGGAAAAATAAGAATTTCATAGGTAGTGTTAAGTGTACATTAAATGGCATTAAACATGTGATGTTAAATGAAAGAAATTTCAAAATTCAATTATTTTTTGCTATAGTAGCGATTGTTTGTGGAATTGTTTTAAAGATTTCATATATTGAGTGGTGCATTATTTCTTCCGCAATTTTCTTTGTATTAGTATCTGAACTATTTAATACTGCAATAGAAAAGACGGTAGATTTGTGTACAGACAAATACAATGAAATTGCAAAAGTAGCAAAAGATGTATCAAGTGGGGCGGTACTTTTGGCCGCTATTAACTCCGTCGTTATAGGAGTAATAATCTTTTTGCCAAAAATAATTGAATTTATAGGAAAGTAGGAAGAATGGAAGAAAATAATGAATTTAAATCTGGTTTTGTGAGTTTGGTTGGACGAACAAATGTAGGAAAATCCACTTTGATAAATGGACTTGTTGGTGAAAAAGTATCTATTACTACAAGTAAAACTCAAACTACAAGAACAGCAATAAAAGCTATATTAAATAGCGAAAAATATCAAATAATTATAACTGATACGCCTGGTATTCATAAGCCAAAAACAAAACTTAATGAAACAATGATTGAAACTGCTTTTTCGTCATTCAGTGACGTTGACGTGATTTTATTTTTAATTGAAGCTGATTCAAAAGAAATAGGAAGAGGCGATAGCAAGATCATTGAAAAAATAAAAGATAGCAAAAAACCATGTATACTTGTAATTAATAAAATTGATTTAGTGGATAAAAGGGAAATACTTAAACTAATTGAGTTATACAAAGAACAATATGATTTTAAAGCAATAGTACCTGTTTCAGCTACTAAAAAACAAGGGTTTGATGAACTACTTAAAGAGATATTATTATTACTTCCATATGGTCCAAAGTATTACGATGACGAAGAATATACAGATCAAACAATGAGGCAAATTACTGAAGAAGTGATTAGAGAAAAAGCCTTGAGATTACTTAATGATGAAGTACCACATGGCATTTATATTGAAGTTGAAAACTTTAAAGAAAGAACTAATAAACAAGGAAATAATATAATTGACATTGATGCAACGATTTACTGCTTACGTGAGTCACACAAGGGAATTATCATTGGAAAAGGCGGTGGAATGTTAAAGAGGATTGCAAGTAGTGCCAGAATAGACTTAGAAAAATTCTTTGATACAAAGATTAATCTTAAGGTATGGGTCAAGGTTAAAGAAAACTGGCAAGAAAATGACAATTTAGTAAAAAAGATATTTGGAAAAGAAGACTAATTAACTGATGTTACAACCAGTATGAAGGAAAGGAAAAAGTATGAAATCTGTTAAGGTAAGCGGAGTTGTAATTGCAGAGAATAATATGGGTGATTTTGACAAGATGCTTACAATCCTTACTCCCAATCTTGGAAAAATAAGTTGTAGTGCTAAAGGTGCGAGAAGGCCTAAAAGTCAGCTTATGAGTGGCTCTCAACTTATGTGCTTTGGAGAATACATGCTTTTCAAAGGCTCTGATACATATACACTAAATTCGTGTGAGATAATTGAACTATTTTATAACATTAGAACTGATTTGGAAAAACTAACATATGCAATGTATGTTACAAGAATTGTTTCAGATGTTACAACGGAAAATCAAAATTCATTTAATACCTTAAAACTATACCTAAATACTCTATACATGATTTCTGAGACAGAAAAAGACTTGGATTTTATACTATCAGTCTTTAAACTACGCATATTAAAAATATTAGGTTTTGCTCCAAACACCAGAGAATGCGTAGGATGTAAAACTAGAGAGAATATAAGGTATTTTAGCATTAGAGACAATGGATTTAAATGCAAGGAGTGCGCTAAAACGGATACTAGTGCTATAGAAATTAGCGATGCTACTCAAAATGCTATAAAATACATTATGGGCGCAGACCCTAAAAAGATTTTTTCATTTGAACTTTCAGATAACGGATATAAGGAATTAGAGCTTGTTGCAAAGGTATATTTAAACGAAAAACTTGAAAAAGAATATACACTTGAAAAATTGAAATAATACATATATAATAATGACATAAATAAAAACTTAAAAAGGAGTGGTTATTATGAATATTACAATAACAGGAAAAGATGTCAAGGCTACAGAAGCAATCAAAGAGTACGTTGAAAAGAAACTTAATAGAATTGGAAAATATTATGAAGCTTCCAATGTAGATGTTAACGTTACAATCAAAAAAGAAAATGTTCAATCAGAAATAGCAGAAATGTTCGTAATTACAAAAGGAACTTCATATAAAGCAGTTACCGAGGACAAAGACTTATATGCAGCTATAGACAAAGATATAGATATATTAGAAGGACAGATTAGAAAGACTAAGGCTAAAAAAGAAAAAATGCAAAAAGAATCTTCAATCAAACAAATGAATGCAGAAGCATTTGGTGAAAACGTTGGAGTTGAAGATGAAGTTGTAAAATATTTATCATATGATATAAAACCAATTTCAATTGAAGATGCAAAAATAAAATTAGAAGAAAGAAAAGGAAATGTTTTCTATACATTTGTTAATGTTGATACAGGAAAAGTAAATGTTATCTTCAAACTTAAAGATGCTAAAAATTATGGTATAGTTGAACCAGAAGTATAATAGAATTTTTAAAAGCTCTACATTAGTAGAGCTTTTTTGTTTTATAGGAAGTGCTCCGCTTTTTTTATAAAATTTCACACAAATGTAATATTTATATTATTGTAAAAAAAATTGCTAATAGATATAATGCATTATGCAGAATGGGATAAAAGGAGAGAAATATGTACAAGCTTATGGCCATCGATTTGGATGGTACATTATTAAATTCATATGGAATTGTTTCTAAAGCTACTCAAGAAGCGCTTTTGGAGGCTAAGAGGAGAGGAACAGAAGTTGTACTTGCCTCTGGCAGGCCTATCAGTTCTACTGAGAGTATTGCAGTTGAGCTTGGTGTGGATAATTATCTCATTTCTGGAAATGGTTCTGCAGTTTATGACATAAAAAAGCAAGAAGTTATTTGTGATAGATTTTTAAAAAAAGAACAAGTGATGAAAATAGCTGATGAATGTGAAAAAAATAGTTTTTTTTATAATGTATATACAGAAGATGAAGTAATAGCAAGTTCATTGAACTATAACGTGCTTTTCTATAGTAAGGAAAACTTAAAAAAGGTAGAAGAAAAGAGAACACATATAAATGTAGTTCAAAACATTAGAAAATATATTGAGGAATCAGGTAAGGATAAGTTTTTAAAAATAACTGTATGTGATGAGTCAAAATTTATTTTTAATAGCATTATGAGAAAGCTAAAAATGATTTCAGGTATTGATGTGCTTGAAGTGGCATACATGTCACGTAAAAGAATAAAAGATGGAACCGACGATGTTGAAATTCAGTATTATTATACAGAAATAACGAATGAGAATGTCAATAAATGGACTGCAATAGAGTTTTTGATGGATAAACTTGGAATTAAAAAAGAAGAAGTTATTGCTATTGGCGATAATATGAACGATAAGGAAATGATTGTTAATGCCGGACTCGGAGTTGTAATGGGGAATAGTAACCCGACAATGAAAGAACTAGCTGACGAAGTCGTTGCTGATAATAATTCAGAAGGGGTTTTAGAAGCAGTAAAAAGATTTGTCATTAATGATTAAATAAAATGTTACAATATTGTTACGTACAAAATAAGTTTGAATTACAATACGTTTAGTTTATTGATTAATTGTATTCTTTGATATAAAATGCAATTAATGATATTTTGAAAAAATAAGGTTTAAGAGAATAAGGGGGAATTTAGACATGGCTATGAATCCAATGCAAAGAAGGTCAATAAGAATGTTTTTATTTGGATTACTTATAGGACTTGTAGCAGTAGCTATAGCAGTGGTAATTTCAGTAAATAAAATGAAGGAGTTACAGACTGAACTGCAATCACTTAAAAGTCTTCAAAAGAAATATCTTGTTGCTGCAACTGATTTAGAGTCTGGGCATGTTATTTCTTTTGATGAAGATTTTATAACTGCAACAGTACAAACTACAGTTAGTCAAGACCAAGTAATCGATAGAGATGATTTTATTGAAAAAGATAGTAATGGTGATCCTATACAAACAGAAGAAGGTGAAATTGGAAAGGATGTTATGCTTAAGGTAAATGTACCAGCTGGTACAATTGTTACAAAGGACATGATTGTTGATACAGAAGATCCAGTAACAGGAACAGATAGAATCCAAGAGTATAATATGATACTTTTACCATCACATTTAAAGAATGGAGATTATGTAGATATAAGAATGACTCTTACAAATGGACAAGATTATATTGTACTATCTAAGAAAAGAGTGCTAGGATGTACAGCAAAATCTATTTGGATAAAAGTAAATGAGACTGAAATGCAAATACTAAACAGTGCTATAGTTGATTCATATTTGATTAGCGGTGCTAAATTGTATGCAATCCCATATATAGAGGCAGGAACTCAACCAGCTACAACTCAAACATACGTTGTTAACCAAGCTGTTGCAAGTTTGTTAAGCAGTATGGCAGGTGGAGATGCTGAAAATGCTAGAAACTTAGTGGATGAAATTAAAAAAGATGCAAATAACGATTACTTAAAAGGAAAGACAGCACGTGATCTTTGGGAAAAATATCAAGAGGGAGTTCGTTCAGAAGAAAGACAAAACTTAGAAGATGCAATATCTAATTCTAGTGCAGGAGATAATGCAGTAGTTTCAGGATTTGCAGTTGAAAAAGCAGCTGTACAAGAAGCAAGACAAAAATACGTTTCAGAACTTGAAGGAACAGAAGATATAGGATATACAAAAGAGTAATTTTTTAGGAGGAATAGATGAAGAGGGTTGCATTTATTGGCGGAACTGATAAAACCAGTATACTGATATATATAGCAAAAACGCTTACAATAATGGGCTACAAAGTACTTATTATGGACACTACAGTGTGCCAAAAATCTAGGTACATTGTACCTACGATGCAAGCCTCAAAACGCTATATAACAACATTTGAAAATATTGATATTGCTATAGGATTCGAAACATTTTATCAAATAAAGGCATACAATCATTTGGGTAAAGAAGATAAGTTGGACTATGATTATATACTAGTAGATATAGATTCATATAAGGGGTATTATTATGCTCACATTAAACCAACAGATGTACATTTTTATGTTACATCACTAGATTTATATTCAATAAGAAGAGGTATGCAAGTATTTAGAAAACTTACAGAACCTATCAAATTAACAAGAGTTGTAATATCAAAAAATATGGATAATAGAGAGTTAGATTACATAGAAAAAATGACACAAAATTATCCAGTAAAATATAGGGATGAGAGCATTTTCTTCCCATTTAGTACTGACGATATGTCAGTAATATACGAAAGTCAAATTGCCGGAAGAATTCAAACAAAGGGATTAAGCCATGCATATATGGATGCGATTACATACTTAGTTGAAACAACAATGGGAGATGAGTTAAACAAAGGACAAGTTCGTAAGGCAATAAAAGTACTAGAGAAAAGATAATCTATTCGATTACTTTTGAATAGATAGAAAGGATAAAGGTTAGCTAAGCTAACATGGACAAAAATGGCTATAATTAGTTTTTGGAGTGGAAGTGTAAAAGAAACAGGTCAGACAGTAGCTATATCTGCATTGGCTGCATATATGGGTGTAAATCATAATTATAAGATTTTACTTGTAGATGCAACATTTCATGATGATACGCTTAAACGTTGCTTTTGGAATGTTCATGAAGGAAATACCGCTGTAAAAAAATTACAAGGTGGAAAAATGGACATTGCAACAGGTGCAGAAGGACTAGTAAGTGCAGTTGCAAGTAATAAAGTAACCCCAGAGATAATAACAAACTTTACTAGACCTATATTCTCTGGCGGAAAGTTAGATGTTCTTGCAGGACTTAAGACTACAAGTCAAGATGGCTTTACTAAATCACTTATGCTATACAAGGATATATTAAATATAGCAAATAGGTATTATGATATAGTTTTGGTTGACCAAGAAAAGACACTTGAAAGAGAAACTACTAAATTTTTGCTTGAAGCGTCAAATGTAATAGTATATACAATGTCTCAAAATGAGAGACAGATTGAAGAATACATTCAAACTATTATGGAAGGAAATAAATTCATTGCTAAAGAGAAAATAGTTCCTCTTTTGACAAATTGTGATGATTTCTGTAAGTATAATGCAAAAAATATAAGTAGGATGATTAGAGAGAGAAAAGTTATTCCATCGGTTATATATCATCCTCAATTTAAAGAGTATGCTTGTGAAGCAGGTGTTGCAAGCTTCTTTACAAGACAAGCTTTAAAAACACAATTAAGAGATGATTTGGATGGAAGATTTGTTAGAGGACTTGAGTATTTAGACAAAAGAATTGATGATAAACTAGATGAGCTTAAATTAAAAGCATAATAAACGAAGGAGGATGCCTTAATGACAATCAAAAACATAATGCTATCATTTGTTGTACTTGTTGCAGTTGGTTATTTCTTTTATTGGTTCATAAAAAGAAACCAAAATGCTGAAATAGTTGATCAACAAGAAGTAGATGATAAGACATTCACATTGGATAAGATGGTTAAGTTTGTAAAGACAAGACTTGACGAAATAACTAAGGTAAACCTATATGATATAGGTCTTTCAGAAGAAGAATTAAAAAGAAGAAGAGCTAAGAAATATGAACTTAAAAAAGCTCTAAAAGGTTGTACATATGGAGATGTTAATGACAAGAAATATGTAAAAGAACTTATTTATGATCTTCTTTCTAAAGAATATGGTGTTGATGAAACAAATATATCAAAGGCTATACCTTTTGATACGCCTTCGCTTTTAACAGCTCAAGATAAGTTTGATATTATTATTCACGAGTATAAAAAGACATTTTCTTATGAAGCGTTAAACGAGCTTATAAAGAAATATAATCTAGATGATTTAAAATATATTGAAGGTTCTACTAAACCTTGTTATGTTATCACTGCTGAAGAAATTAGTGATATATATACAAAAGAGGATTTCCACTTAGATTTTACAGATAAACTAGAAGTTGTAGTTCAAAGAATATATCAAAAATACAAAGGATATAGTAGTATAGATGAAATAAGAGATATGAATATAGATGGTGTTTCAGGTGGTACATCTGGTCTTCCAGAATCATTCTTGAGCCAAGTTGCACAGACTGATAGTGATTATTTGAAACAAGCTATGGAATCAAAGATCCCTAGAGCCTGTGATGCAATATGGATATTCTTCCATGGTAAGTCTGTACGTTTAGCTTTTCTTTCATTTGGTACAGAAGCAGAACTTAAGAGAGTATGTCAAAACATTTATAAATATAATAACCCAGGTCAGCTTTCTGATACAAACGGTTATAAGATCAATGAAATGAAGGATGGTTCTCGTGTCGTTGTTGTTAGACCAAGCATGTGCGAAACTTGGGCATTCTTCGTAAGAAAGTTCGACGTTCAAAAAGCAACGCTAGAACAAATAGTTAAATTTAAAGGAAAAGAAGAAGCAATATTACTTCTTAGATTTTTAGTAAAAGGAGCAAGAATTATAGCTCTAACAGGTGAGCAAGGTTGTGGTAAAACAACAATGCTAATGGCTATGATAGAAAGCATCTATGAAACGATGAACCTTCGTATCACAGAAACTGCATTCGAGCTTCACCTAAGAAAAATTTATCCAACGCGTAACATCGTGTCAATGCGTGAGACTGAAACAATTTCTGGTCAGGATTGTTTGGACGTTCAGAAAAAGACTGACGGTTCTGTTAACATCATCGGTGAGGTTGCTACTGACCCCGTTGCATCTTGGATGATTCAGTCTGCACAGGTTGCTTCTAAGTTCACCTTGTTTACTCACCACGCTAAGACATTTCCAAACTTAGTTACAGCTCTTCGTAACTCAATGTTAAGAGCTGGTGTGTTCAAAGATGAACGTACAGCAGAAGAGCAGGTTGTTCAGGTTCTTAACTTTGATATTCACTTAGTGAAGGACTTTAGAGGTAGACGTTATATTGAAAGAATTACAGAATGTATACCAGTAGAAGAAAAAAATGAGTATACATTTGACCATAGAAAAGAAACAACATTAGAAGGAAAGTTTGATAAATTTTTTGATAATGCTACGATTTATTTTACGAAGCAGACAAATAGAGAATTATACAAACATAGAAATGTACTTGAGTTTGTTGATGACTCATATGTTCTTACGAATCCAATCTCACCTGAAAACATTAGAGGCATGAGAGAAAATATGAACGACTATGATGTCGCTGATTTCGATGCGTTCTTAGAGAGAAACTGGGGTATAAAACCTCCTAAAATGCCAAAATACGATGAAGAAGGAAATGAGATTAAGGAGGAAGAAAACAAGCCTGAAGAGAAGAAGGTAAAAGAGGTTTCTCATAGTAATCCTCAAAATGAAAAAAGAGACGTGAATAAAATGCATAAAAAACATAGACCTGATGAAAACAAAGAAAATAACTAAAATAGATAGAAAGGAGTAACACTTACAGTATGGATCCAAGCATTTTTAAATACTTAATCTTAGGTGTCGGCGGTGTCTTTGCAGTAATGGTTATTGCATTCTTAAAGATAAGAAGCAAGATGATGGGCAAAAAGACAAAATACGTCGCATCACTTACTAGTGGAACTAAATCATCTGGATTTAGCATGGAAGTATTATATCAAAAATTCTATATACAAAGTGTTAAAATCCCTTTCTTAAGAAGATATGCTTTAAAACTTAGAAGAAGATTAGAAATAATAAACTTAGAAGATGAGTTTATTACTAGAAAACAAGTCGCAAAAATTTTGTTAAAGGCAATTCCTATTGCCGTTGCGTTCTTAGTTGCTATTATCGTATTTACAAAGAATAATCCATTGGTTATGGCATCACTTATACTATTTGAGGTGTTTTTACTAGAGTCATTACTTGAAGGTATGGTTGATAGTGTAGATAATAAGCTTTTAAGAGAACAACTTGACTATTTTGCTGAAATAAGACATGCTTATCATGAATATAATATGGTTGAAGAAGCTATTTATGAAGTATCTCAGCAAGATGATAAAGAGGTTTCAAGACAGTCTGAAAAGATTTATGAAATTCTTATATCGGATGATCCAGAGACAGAGCTTGAAAAATATTACGATATTGCACCAAACAGCTATTTAAAAGAGTTTGCAGGTATTTCATATTTAACACGTGAGTTTGGTGATAGAAAAGATAAAGATGGTGCATCTTTATATCTAAAAAACTTAAATAATATAACTCAAGAAATGCAGATAGAAATCTTAAAAAGAGATAAATTAGATTATGTATTCCAAAGTTTGTCAATGATATCTGCTGTACCAATTTTATTTATTGATGTTATGAAGAATTGGGCTATTAGCCAGTTCGCATTCACTAAGCAATTTTATAATGGAACTTTAGGATTTTATTGCCAGATAGCATTAATATTATTAACATTTGCATCATATATTTTGGTACGTAAACTAAAAGATAATGGTAGTGTAAATACTGCTAAAAACATGGAAAATCCATGGCAAGCTAAATTATATAAAAAGCCAATAATCAAGCAAATAGTTGATTTATTTATCCCTAAAAAGGGTAGTAGAGATTATAATAAAACTGTGCAACTTCTTAAAGATGCTGCTTCTAAACTTAAGATTGAATGGCTTTATATTAATAGAATGGGTATTGCTTTGTTAACATGTGTGGTAACAATTGGAATTTTATTTGCAGGACATAAAGTTGCAATTAATTACCAATATACAGAACCAACATCTGATTATAACTTGCTTGGTACTATGTCTGAGGCACAGGAAAAGAAGGCTATGGAGGCTACAAGAAAGGATAATGTTTTTCTTGATAAGTTTAGATATAAGAGAAATGTAAAAAAAGAAGAACTAAGAGATGCTATTGCAAAATCTGAGGAGTACGGTGCTTCTACTGATCAGCAAATCGATACAATTACTGATAGAATTTGGGATAAACTTCAGATAGTCCAATCAGAGTATATTAAATGGTTTGAATTATTGATAGGATTTGCTATGATGATAGTTGGATATCAAATACCTATTGGTCTTCTTATTTTCCAAAAAATTATGAGACAAATGGATATGGAAAATGAAGTAATGCAGTTCCAAACTATTATCCTAATGTTAATGAAAATTGAGAGAGTTAATGTTGAAATGATACTTGAGTGGCTAGAAAGATATGCTAATATTTTTAAAGAGCCAATTACGAAGTGTGTAAACAACTATGAATCAGGTCCATGGGAGGCACTAGAAGAATTAAAGAATGATATATCATTTCAACAGCTTATAAGAATTGTTGAAAGTCTTCAAGCTTCTGTTGAACAAATTCCTATTAGAGAAGCTTTTGACGAACTAGATACAGAACGTTCATACCATCAAGAAAAGAGAAAAGAAGGAAACGAAAGACTTATTGCAAGAAAATCAAGAATAGGAAAAGTAATTGGATTTGCACCAATGGTTGTTCTATTTGTAGGATATTTAATTGCACCAATGTGTATTATAGGTATGACAAGTATGAGTGATTCGTTCTCTGCTATGAATGGCATGACCTAAAGATTAATTAGAAAGGTTTTAAAGTATGGACAATGCAGCAAAAGCTCTTCAAATTGCAGGTGCAGTTTTACTTGCGGTTATAATACTGTCGCTTATTACATATTCATTTAGGCAATTTGGTAAAATGCCACAATCTCAAGATGAGCAAATGTCTACGGAACAACTTGCAAAATTTAACCAAGAATTTGAAGTTTACAAGAAGAGCAAAATGTATGGCGTTGACGTTATTTCATGTTTAAACAAAGTACAAAATTATAATGATAAATACGTTTTAAATGTTAATGATGGTCAACAAACATCAGGAGGTTTTTTCAGTAGTGGTGTTGGTACTGGAAAATATGGTCATGAGTTTAAGATGGATGTTAGGTTAGCAATTGGTAATCAGCTTTCTGAAAGTGTTGTTATAAACAAAATGACTAATTCAGGTAAAGAAGTTGAGCTAGGCATAAATGATGAAATAACTGATATAACAACTAAAATAACTGATTTGGGTTTAAATATAGCTGGTGAATATACTAATTTAAATACCTCATGGAGTGTTAAAGAATTGCAGGACGCAATTCAAAATGGAGACATTGGCGAGCTTAGGGGAAGTGGATTAACACTTTTACCTGAAAATAATGATTTAACAAATCCAACAAATTATTGCAGTTTATTGTATGGCAATGTCGACGACTCGAATAATTTATTAGTAATGGATTTAAAATCAGATTATGAGACAAATAATGCTTTAGTTCAATTACTGAGATTCTCTGATAAATACATGAGACAGACTGTAACTAATAAAGGGAAAATTGTTCCTGTAACAGAATGGAGTCGCATTACATGGGAAACAGCTTTATATGATTTTAAAAAACGTAGGTTCACATGTGAAGATATGCATTATAATGAAGAGACTGGTCAGATTGATATAATTATTTTTAAAGAAGTAAAGTAAGGAGTTACAGATGGAAAATGCATCACGTGCCTTAATTATGGCTGCTTCAACAATAATTGCACTTATGGTTCTAGCATCTATGATTTACCTTTTTAGACAGGGTGCTTTGTTAAATGAGCATTATGATAGAAATCAAATATCTAGAAATCTTGAGTTATATAATTCTAAATTTTTACAATTTAATAGAGATGATAACAGTTTTTCAGATATTATGTCGGTTTGTAATTTAGCTTATGATATAAATGTTGGAACAGAATATTCTCCAACTTGGGTAGTTCAAATTGAATTTAATATCGGTGGTAAAGCTTATACACTTACTAGTTCGCAAGAGAGGGCTAATAGTACAGCAAATTATAAGAGAAATTGTGTTTTTGAAGGACTTGGAAATGAGGTTGTATCATTGTATGACTTGGCCGAAAAAAAAGCAGGTGATTTTGGATTCTCATTTGATACTTTAGCAACAAAAGAGAATGGTGAGGATCTTATGAATAGTTATCCTAACTATAAGATAACAGAGTCAAGATTTTTTAAGTCAAATAAGTTTGAAAAGGATGGTTCAATTTCATCTGAAGAGATTGAGAAACAAGAACCAGTATTTTTATTTAAATGTATAGAAAATGAAATAGAGTATAATAACATGGGTAGAATAAAAAAAATGAAATTTAATTGTGCTTTAAATGAACATAAGATAGTAAACTACTAATTCTGTCGAATGGTTGAAAAAAAGGCTAAAATATGGTATAATTAAAGTAGGTGTTTATGAAGAATAATACGCTTTGGGTATGGCTTTTAATAGTATGTTTTTTGCTTGTAGTTGTACTTTTTTTTACTACAAATATTCAGACATTAAGAAAAGGAAATAACGAAATTCAGACAATCAATTCTGAATATGAAGAATATGCAAATGGAAGTGTTAATGGTCTAGATATTACTACTATTATTAATAAAGCAGTAAGCCATAATGAGAATAAGTTAATAGATAAGGATGAAGAAGGCAATTATGTAGATGATGACAATAGGATTGTGATATATGTTACTTTTGATGGTAATACATATAGAATGGAAAGATTAAATAAAGTAGGTATTGAACCATTTATAGAATTATTTGGAGCAGTGGATTTTACTTGTGTTAGTAAAGAGTATCACGATTCAGGAATGATTAGCAGTATGACATTTGAAGCCAAAGATTATTAATTTGTCTTTATAATTACTACGGGAAAGCTGTAGTTAAATTTAAAATAAATTCAAAAGAAAAAAGGAGGAAGATATATGGAGAATGCTTCTAAGGCGCTTATTATAGCGGGCGCAATATTGTTATCAATATTAATTATAGCTATAGGTATGTATATTTATACAAGTGCACAAGCACAAGTTAATAATTCACTTACAAATATGAACACATCTGAAATTGAAGGATTTAATTCAACATTTTCATCATATGATGGTGTTCAAACAGGATCTTCATGTAAAGCATTAATTGGAAGATTAATTTCTAATGCTAATACATATAAAGAAGAACCTGCTAAAATTCCTAGTGTAAGTTATAACACAAGTCAAACTGAAGGTGCTGAGGTAGGAAAAAATTCACTTCAAAGTAATAAGTATGCTGCTGTTACAGCAGAAAATGATACTGCAGATTATGTTACATTTTTAAATACTCTTAACAAAGGATTTGATTCAAAACATCCATATAGAGTTGTTTTGACAATGAGTACAGAAGGTGTAATTGCTGGTGTTACAATTAACTATGATAAAGATGACACTAGAGAAAACTTTACTCCTCAAGTAGGTGGGGATCTTCATGGTGTTTCTTCATCTGCTGAGAAATTTGAAGCGAGTGCTGGTTCTGGTTCAGGCTCTGGCTCAGGTACACCATAGTTTTTTATAAAAAGTGGTATGTAATACCAATGCATACCACTTTTTTGGTAATTATTTTATGTTAATAGATTAAATTAATTTTTATGTTGAAATAGATTGTTAAATATTATATAATATATAGGTCATAGGGGGGTGAAGAATTATGGAAGATAATTTAGTTGAAGCTTTTATTATGGCTTTTTCGGTTATAGTATTCATAATTGCCCTTACTTTGACCATGTATATGTTTTCCAAAGTTACATACACATCAGAGGTGTTGACTGCTAATGCCGATACTACACGTTTCTACGAAAATGTGGAAATGAAACATCTCAACATTGATGATGAAAATTTTAAAAATGATGTATTAGAAGGTAGAGTGAAAATAATCGATAGTAGTTCAATTATTCCAACTCTATATAGATATTATAAAGAGAATTTTTGTGTTAAAATCTATGATGCTACAAAAAACGGTGTTTACCTATTATCTAAAGATGATGATACAACTGTGGATAATAAGCCAAGGTTAATTCAAATTTTTGATATGACTATAGAGGGTAAGGTGAATGAAGCTGTCACTGATTCAAATGCAGTTAGTGATGCAGCAATCCAATTGGCACCAAATTCAGAAGAAAGAATTTCAAGAATAAGGCATAATGTTTTATTAAACGTATACAATAAAGCACCGAGTAGCTTTCCAGTAAGTTCTGGAAATCTTAGTGACAAAGGATATAAATCATATGGTTTCGACCAAGGTTATGATGAAGCAAATAGGTTATACATGTTTGGAGCACCATGGGTAGGTAGCACAGAAAATACCAAAAAGAGAATAGATTATTTTATAAGTGGAAGTGATGGTTACATTAATAACCAGTACATTAATTATATAGACAATCCATTTGCCTTAGCTCTTCGTATTAATGAAGTGGCTGTGTCTGAAGCAAGTAAAAGTGGGAATCCAAGATTTGCTTTTACTGAAAGAGTTATAAGCTATTCTTATACAGGTAGTACAGAAGAGACGGAGGAAGGGGATGTCCTTGTTAATGGTGCAGCCTCAAAGGATAAGCTAGTTATTATATATACAATTATTGATAATGATGATTTAATAGTACGAAGTCAAAATAGAGAATAATACAGACTCGTGCTATATACAGATGATTTTAAACAAGAATATTAGGAGGTTAATATGAGTGATACGTTAATTACTTTTATTGCAATTGTTTTAGCTGCAATAATGATGTTTATGTTTCCTTTACTTTCTGTTTCAGAGAGAAATGATGACATAGCACAACTTTCAGTTCAAACTGCAACAACAAAGTTTGTTGACAACTCAAGATCAATTGGAAAGATTACTATGAACAATTATTCAGAGCTTGTTTCTACGATACAGGCTACTGGAAATTCTTATGATATTGAAATAGAAGTTAAAGTTCTTGATGAAAACATTGGAAAAAAATCAGCTTGGACTCAGGGAACTGTTATTGGTGAAAATGTATATTATTCTGTATACACAGCACAAGTTGTAGAAGTTATTGAACGTGATGGCGAATATAGAATGAAAGAAGGTGACATTCTTTCTGTTGGAGTAAAGAATACTAACAAAACTATGTCACAATCTCTTAGAAGTGTCTTCTATTCAATTTCAGGAGGAGACAATTATTCTATAGCTGCTCAAGATTCGGGTGTTGTTACGGCTACAGCTTCAGAAGTATAATTATTATAAAAGGAATGCTATATGAAATTACAAGGATTAAGTGTTATTTTCACATTAGTTTGTATTCCATTGTTGCTTGTACTTAGCTATTATATTAGTTTGCAGGTAGATACGATTACTATGCAAAATGAATATGATAGCAAGTTGATAAGCGCTACTTATGATGCGATATCTGCTTTAGAATTGAATACTGCAAATGAAGATTTATCTTCAGTATCTGATTCTTTAAGAACGATTATAGAAGCGTCAAATAGTATTTTTTTCAATACATTAGCAACTAACATGGGATTATCTAATGCAAGTAAAGCATATGTTGAGCCATATATCCCGTCAGTGTTATATACACTATATGACGGGTATTATATTTTTGCGCCTACGACAATTCCAGTTGTAAAAACAGATGAAAATGGTGTGGCGCTTACTGTCGGTCAAGATTATATTAGTTATGATGATGCTACTGGATACACTTATCTTGCGGAAAATGACTTTACGGATCCGCAAGAACGTGATGCAACATGGAAATCCAATATTAACAGCGTTAGCAATCTGGTTAACCCAAATAACCTTGAAGAATATGGTCAATTATTATATGTTCCAAATGATGGGGATGTAGCTAGTAATGAAGGACTTATTACAAATCCAGATGAGGCAAAGAAACAAATAAAAAATGTTTTAAAATCATATATGCCTTATTCAGCAAGATATAGAGCATCTAATAAATTACTTGCTAATACCAATGGAGAGACTACTGCATATCCTTCAAATTGGACTAGCTTGACTTATGATTTTAATATTATATACACACTAGATAACTATATGACAGTTGAAGGATATGTCCAAAATGGAGATGATGCAACGTCGCAAATTTATTATACTGAATCAGGTTATTTAATAAAAGACGATGATGATGATGATAGTACTACAGTTAAAATAGATGATACTCCAATGGCAGTGGGTTCTTATAATCAAAATCAAATTCAAAATATTATTGAGAATAATTCTGCTAAAGTTGTTATAGAAATAAAAAACGATGGGAATGTTGATACAGTCCTTTCTACAGAAAACTTAGAGGATGTTGATACGATTATTGATGATTTTTCAAATAATTATGTTCTTGTAGGTGATGAAAAACCTGCAGGTATAGATGAAGAAGATGAAGAATCAGAAGAAATGGTAGCTGCTAAGAATGAGAGACTAAAATTTTTAACATCCAATAGTGATAGATGGAATGAGAAAAGCTTAAAAGAAAAGTATGAAGTGTTTCTTACAATTTTAAAAAATAGATATACTGAAATTGAGGAAACTCCAAGTTATGCTAAGCAAATAGATCATTTAAATAGCATTAATAAAATTATTAATAGGACACAATATAATTTAGATTTAATGAATTCTATTATTTATTATGCAAAGGCGAAAACATTTACAGACTGGGTTAAAACTCACATTTCGATGATACAAGCAAATGATATAGTTGAAATCTCTGGAATGGACTTTGGGACAATACAGGAAGGATTGAGATTTGGTACAAGAGATTATACTGAATCTGATGATTTAAGAAGTGATTTCCAAACATTGATTGATTTTAGGGATGATACAACATATTTATTTTCTAGTTCTTCTTTTGTGGCTAATAAAGATAGTTCTAATTTATATAATGATAGTGCGACTGAAATTGGTAAAGATTCTAATTTTAATAATCATAAGCTTAGAGTAATTAGAGCATCAATTCAGTATAGTTTAAATCTTGCGATGACGACGTATAACTCAAATGAGTCGTATGGAATTCTTGCTCAAGGTGAAATTAGAAAGGGCGATAATTCTAAAAAAAGTGGATACGCAATGCCGGTACTTCAATATGAGGAATGGGAAAAAATTACTGAAAATCCATCTGTTGTCGCATTTATGCAAGGCTTGAAATGTGGATTAAAGATTTATAATAATTATGCGGTTGTATCTAGTACCAATAACGAACTAACTGTTAGACCTGAAAATTTATATTATGTTGTGGATAAAGACGATGCATATGAAAGCTTTAATGGTGGGTACTTAAATCCTACTGATTGCTATTATCATAGAATAGATTGTAAAGCTTTATACAATAGTTTGAGAGTTGAAAAAAGAATATTTGCATTCTCTTCAAAAGAAGCTAAGTATGATAAGATTTATGATAAAATGGCTACTCGAGCAAAGTATAAATATGATCATAAGAATTTAGCGTGCTATACCTGTGTTAATGATGGGAATTATAGTGAAGAAAAGGTTAATATATTTGATAATTATACTGATGATAAATTTGCAGTTCTAAGGAAAGCTTTTTACTTAGGATTAGGAAAAGAAAGAAATAATGTTTATAAGATGAATGCATTTAGAGATTCATATGGCTCACAAAGATTATACAGAAATATGGTAGGAGTTGACCCAAATGCAGTCATTCAAGGACAGGGTAATTATAAATTAGATCAATTTAGAGCACTAAAAATCACATTTAGCTATGTATCTGGTGAAGGAGAAAATAGTGTAACATTTAAAGCTGGAATTGGCAATAATGGAACAATAACTCAATATTGTAGTGATGATCAATATTCTATTCCTGCAAATACAGCACAGTTATATACCGTTACCATAGATTGCAATAATTTAAATGTAGATACAACATTACTTACAGGTACCTCTATTTATGATTATATACAATTTGAAACAAATACGCATAATACTACTGTTGAAAACAATCTAAAAAATGCAATTAGATTTATTGAAGCAGTTTACAAATAATGGTTGATATAAAAATATATACAAAAAAGGCAACTCATACGAGTTGCCTTCATTTTTTATTCTTTTATCATATCACCAAGTTTTGTAATACTTCCAGCGCCTAATGTAAGTACTAAATCATTTTTTTGTACATTATCTTTTATGTATTGAGCAGCATCTTCAAATGATTTCATATAATGGGCTGTATTTCCAAGTTCTGTAATTTTATCAGCTAAATCTTTTGATGAAACACCTAATGTATCTTTTTCACGTGCTGCATAAATATCTATAAGTAGCACATGGTCGAAGTCTTTTAGAGCACTTGCAAAATCCAAAAGAAGAGCTTTGGTTCGTGAATATGTATGAGGTTGGAATATAACCCATGATTCATTATATGTTTTGTTTTTTATTGCATTGCATGTTGCTTTGATTTCTGTAGGGTGATGTGCGTAGTCATCGAAAATAGATACAGTTCCGTCTTTCATTGAGCCTTTATATTCAAGACGTCTTTCAGCTCCTGTGAAATCCTTTAGTGCATCTGCTATAGTTTCAATATCAATTCCATAATAATTGCAAATGGCTACTGTAGCAAGTGTATTTAGTACATTATGACGGCCAGCTACTGATAAAGAAATGTGGCCAAGAAGAGTACCATTTTTATATACGTCAAATTCTGGGAAACCATTTTTGTCGTATGAAATATCTTTTGCAGTAAAGTCTGCATCTTTGTTTTCAAGACCAAATGTGATAAATTTTTCGTTTGTATAATTTTTTAGCTTTAGACAATTTGGGTCATCTGCATTTGTTACAAGTACGCCACCTTCTTCAAGAAGAGAGGCAAATTCTTCAAATGTTTTAACTATGTTGTCAAAAGTTTTATAAAAATCTAAATGATCATTATCAATATTAAGAATAACTTCAGCATTAGGTATTGATTTTAGGAAATTTGCTTTATATTCACACGCTTCTAATATAAAGAATTCACTTTTTCCAACTCTATAGTTGCCACCGATAGCTTTTACTAAAGCACCTACTTGAATAGAAGGATCTTTTTGGGCTTTTAAGAAACAAAGTGAAATCATTGAGGTAGTAGTGGTTTTACCATGAGTTCCTGAAACACAAATCGCATCTTTATATCGTTTGGTTAAATATCCAACAAAAGTACCCCTATCTACTGTTGGAATTTCACGTGCTCTTGCAAGATTATATTCAGGATCTTCTTCACTAATTGCTGCAGTGTATATAACTAAATCAGACGTTTCTGTATTTTCAAAATCAGGGCCAATTGAAACGTTTATACCATTTTTTTGCAAATGGTCGGTTATTTTTGTGCGAGTGATATCTGAACCTGTGACAGTGTGTCCCCATAATTTAAGTGTTTCAGCAATTGCACTCATGCTAACGCCACCTATTCCAATCATATGAATGTGCTTAAACCTATCTAAATCCATTAATTCATTAATATCATGAATATCCATAATAATCCCCTTTTATTTGTCAAAAATGTTTAGTTAAATATATATCATTTTATACAAAAATACAATAGAAATAATTTTATAAAAAAATTTTAAAAAAAAGAAGGAGATTTTTTTTTTGTGTAGAATAAGTGATTAGTATGTGTGGTATTAGAATACTACGTATACAAAACTAGAAGAAAGAGGTGCACAAAAATGCAAATTACAGACGTACGTTTAAGAAAAGTTAATTTGGAAAACAGAATGAAAGCTGTTGCTTCAGTTACATTTGATGGAGAATTCGTTATTCATGACATCAAAGTTATTGAAAGCCAAAATGGATTATTCATAGCTATGCCTAGCAAAAAAACTCCAAACGGAGAATTCAAAGATATAGCTCATCCAATCAACGCTGAGACAAGAGAAAAAATTCAAAAAGCTATTTTAGAAGCATATGAAGCTCCTGATGCTGAAGAAGCACCAGCAGAAGTTAAAGATGCTAAAGAAGCTAAAGATTCAAAAAAAGCTGAGTAGTTTTAAGATTTATTAATTGTTAAAGTATAAGAGGCACTACCTTAGTTGGTAGTGCTTTTTGTGTTTAAAATCTTAAGCAAAATAACAATAAAAATAATTATTTTTTATTGTTATTTTTTTTAATTATATATATAATATTTTATGTGTGAAAGGGTAATTGTTATGCGTGTTGATAATGGTATAGAAGACATCTATATTGGTGGCGACTATAATAAAAAAAATAAGAATAATAAATTTTTTATTTTCATAATTATTTCCATTCTAATCATAATTGCAGTCATAGCTGTGTGGTTTTATATTAATCATTCAACTAAAAATGAATCTAAAGATTTATTCAACAAGTCTTTTTATGGTAATAATATAGTAAAATTATCAGATACCGACTTTTATAAGGATATTTATCAAAAAGTTATGACTCAAAACTCTGGAATCGATACTACGATTAATTTCCAAATGGGGGCTTCTAGCCAAGAAAATAGAAAGATTGACCTAACGAAAGTTAGTTTAGATTTTGCGACAAAATCACAGGTTAGTGGTAATAAGACATCAACAGACCTTTCTGTTAAATATTCAAACAATGAATTTTTTAAAATGAATTTACTTACAACCAGAAATTCATTTGGTATTGCGCAAGATGAAATAGTTAATAAATATATAGTTACAGATTATGATACTGCAAAAGAGACGATGGGAATTGACGTTTCTAAAAGTAAAGTTAGGAGATTTCTTAGCATGGAGCCTTCCGACTTAACAAAGCAAGAAAAAGAAGAATATATCAAATCAATATATGATAAGATGATGGCAAGCCTAGCCGAAGATAAATTTAAAACGTCAAACAATATAGTTTTAAATAACGATGGTACATCGATTCCAGTTACTGCATATAGTTTACAACTTTCACAAGATGAATTTAAAAATTATTTAATAAATCTACTAACTATGATCAGAGATGACGAAGAATTGCTTGATAAAATTCTTACAAACAACAATGATATTTTAGTAAACTCATATTCTGATGAGCCAGAAGAAGAACGTGGTGTGACAAATATTGAATCAATATTTGTTAATGGTGATGAAAACTCAAATATCAATGTTATTATTAACAGAGTTCAAAATGAAAGTAGTGAATCAGAGGAAAGTGATGAAGATAGATCTGTTTCACGAAGATCTACAGAAAATATGTTTAATGTAGATGGTGATGAGAATTCAGAAGAAATAAATAGAAATCAAGAAAATTCTGATACAGAGAATAATGATTCAAATGATAATAACGAAAATAATAACGATGACAATTCAAACGAATCAGAAGAAAACCAAAACCATGAGTCAAACAATAATAACGAAAATGATGATAATAATAATCATGAGAATACAAACAGTACTTCAAATGGTTCAAATAACAATCAGAATACCAATCAAACCACTGATCCAGAATCAACAAGAGTAACACCTGCAAATACAAGTTTAGAATCTGGAATTATTAATAATTCAGGGCTTTCAGCAAATGTTAAAAATTTTAATACTTCGCTTTCAATAGATGAGACTATTAGTGAAATTTCTGTTGAAGATGTTGAAGAGGCTGAAAAATCATATCAAGAACTTGCAGTTACCAATAATACACAAAAGGATACAACAATTGTTGCTTCAATTTTGGATGATTTGGGTATTGATGATTTACAAATTATTGACCTACTTAATAGTGAAAAATTAGAAGATGAAAAATTATTAAATTTTGTAAGGCTTATTTTGGGTATTAAAATTGATACGACTAAAAAAGACTTCCAAATGAATATTGATAACTACATTGATAAAGTTAAGAAATTTAAGGGTAATGGACTTACGGTTACAGTTTACGTTAGTGAAGAAAAAACAGAAAAGATTAGTTTTGTTTTACCTAATTCAAATACTCTAGATATTGAATTTTTAAAGAGATCAGATGATGAGAATAATATTAAATTTACATACTTGTATTCAGGTTCAAATTCTCAATTATTTGATATACAAGAAAGTGTTACATATTCTGCAGATGAGAAGATAAATAATAACTCTGAAGGTAATGCAAAATTAAATGGATTTAGTTTACAAATAGATAAATTTCTAAAGGATGTAAATAATAATACAAAGATATCATATCAAAAAATTGAGCAAGAAGAAGTAATTGAGAAGTTTATTGTAAATGTTAAATCAGTTGGAAATGCAAATATGGATGAGATTAAAAACAACATTAATATTTCGGTTTCAGCAAAAGGGATGCCAGAAGAGCAATATTCTATTTCAAATACAATAACATTTTCTATAATTCCAGACATTAAAGGATTTACAGATGAAAATAGTGTACATTTGGATGAACTTTCTGCAGAGGATTACGACAAATTAATGATTATTTTGCAAGACAAGATAAATCAAGTTAAAAGAGATAAAGAAAAAAGTTTGAATATTATAGTTTCAAATGATTCTGGTTCATTATTTAATGGTAATGCTTTTATAACAAATAGCTTATCAAAAGATGATGCTCGTGAAAAAGTTATTTCAGGCGTCAAGGATCTTATGAGAAAAGCTGAAGAAGAGGGAAGAGATTTTTCTTTGGAAGATTTAAATGACTTAGAAATAGATGGATATAACATTTCAAAAAACATTACATCTGATAGGGCTATAATTGTGATTGATGTTTATAGTTTTAGCATCGATGAAAACTTCGCTATTTCTGATGTAGAATAAATGCTACTTGATTCTAAAGAGGAGAGTATATAGAATGCAAGAGATAAATTTAAAGACTAGTGATGAAGAAAAGAATATTGGTAAAATACTAAATGACAATAAGAAAAAGGCTAAATCTGGAGGCTCAAATGAGAAGCCACCTTCAAAACATGATTTTAGTTTTTTCAAAAAAACATATGAGAAAATATCAAAGAGCAAGATGTCATTTGGAATTGGTGTAGGAGCAATTGTTTGTTTAGTAATATTAGTATTACTTTGCGTTTCATATGTGAAGGGTGCATTAAAACCAGAGATAGCACTTGGAAATTTGAATAATAATGGTAAAGTTTTTCAAGATGGAGATAGCGTGTATTTGGGTCTGTCAGAAGGACTTTTTAAGGAAACTGATGGGGTATTAACAAAAGTATCAAATGATAGAGCAACTTCTATTATGAGACAAGGAGATACGATATACTATTTGAGTTCATCATCTCAAAGGTCATTTGATATAAAAACAATAAAAGATGGAAGCTCAGTACCTCAAACTATAAAGACAATTTATACATCAATAAATAAGATATGTGTAAATCAAGATAGTATTTATTATGTATCTTCAGAAAATGGCTATGGAATTAGAAAATTATCTATGCAAGATATGAACGAAAGTTTAGTTATCTTGTCAAATATTGTAGATTTCACAATTGAGGACAACATGCTTTATTATACTGATATAGTAGGTAAGCTTGAAAGAATTAATTTGAGTAAAGCAGAGGATCAGCCTTTTACAATTGATTCAACTCATAGTATAAGAAAATTCCAAGTTAGAGATAAATGGATTTATTTCTACAGTAATAGAGATGGCGGACTATGTAAAATTAAAATGAATGGCAAAGGGTTTGAACTTGTTAATAAAAACATAAAGAATGACAATTACAATATCACAGAAAAAGGAAATATTTACTTTTTAGATGAGAACAAAACTAAAGTTTGTAAAGGAAAAATTAGTGGTAGTTCATACAAAACTATTGTAGAAACTAAAATAACTAATTCAACATTAAACATAGCAGCTGGAAATTTATATTATGAAAATTATGCATCTGAGACTTCGTCAATTACTAAATTATATAGAGTTAAGACTAATGGTAAGGCTGCGAAAGAGATCATTATTCCTGAAGAAAAAGAAGAAGTTGAATTAGACGAAGATATTGAATTAAATGAGATTAAAGAAAATGAAAATGCAGTAGAACTTGAGGACAATTCTAATACTACAAATACTGATAATACTAACAATACGGCAGATATTTCAAACGAAATAGAAAATGAAAATGATAATAGTAATGAAAATATAGTTGAAAATAATAAAGAGAATGAAACTGAAAATAGTATAGATGATGACAAAAAAGATAACGAAGAAGAAGAAAGTGAAAATGGTGGAGTAGTCACTATTTTAACGGAGGATGAGACTAATAATTAATTTTGCATAAATTAATTTAAAGGTAAAGGGTGTTTATTTATGAAACTTGGAACCGTTTCGTATGAAGGGAAGATTTATAACTTAGATAATATTAAAATTGAAGAAATAAAAACTATAATGGATAAGATGGAATCTTCTAAAAATCAATTAATAAAAAGCATTGAAAAGGCAATTGGAAAATCTGGAAGTGATGCTTATTCAACTCTTATGAAGATATTTTCAGAAGCAGAATCAGCGATAAAGAATTCTGCTTTAGTAACGAGAGCATATTATTCTAGAATTTCTAGTGACACAATAAATGAAAAAGTTGATTATGAAATGAATGCTATAAAGACAAGCATTAAGGAGTTTTATCCAAAATTTAAAGATGGAACTAAAAACTATGAAAAAATAAAATATTTGGTTTCAACTAGTATGATTGACTATGAAAAAAATCTTGCTGAACTTGGACATTTCTATGATATAAAGATAGATAATCTTATTTTGGATAAAGTTGAAACAGAATCTTGCCTATGTTATTCAATACTTTCCAAAAGATATTTTAATGATAGAGCAAAGATACGTGACAATTTAAAAACCAATGATAGAGCAAAGTTTTCAGTAAGGGAAACGATGGCAGGGTTTATTGATAAATTTTCAAGAAAAAAAGAGGAAAAGCAGTCTATAGATCCTATGATGATGAATAAGCTGATGGATAGCCAAGATATCGTAAACGATTTAAATAGTTTTAATGATCATGAATATAATCGTATTATTGAAGATGCAAGAGCAAATGAAGAAGACATAGCAACATTTACAAAAAAAGTTAAAGAAATTGACGAAAAAATTACTAAGTTAAATGATGAGAAAAAAGCCAAGATTATTGATGCTATGGAAGATGGTGGAAAAGATGTATCTGTAGTTATAAAAAAGCCAAAGACATTCAGTAAGATTACGAAATTCTTTGCAATAAGGTTTAATCTACTTGGTTACATTCAGAATAGCGTTATTAGTAAGTTGAACGATAGAGTTAGAAGATATAGAGAAGAAGTATTGTCAAAGATTGACGATTCGGTTGGAGAATAGCATTGAACTAAATTAATGGAGGATGTGTAAGTATATGGGCAGTTTTGAAGATGCAATAATTGAAAGGTTAGACAAAGCTAAGGGTGATGAACCACATTTTAAAACCGTTGCAAGATATTTAGCTCAACAGGTACGTAATGAAGAAAGTGCTAATAATAGAAGAAATGACAAGAAAATATCAAAAGAGGGAAATGATGCTCGATAGTATCAATTAAAGGAAAAATGTATTAAAAAGACTTGATATTTTAACCATTTTGATGTAGAATGTCTTGTATAAGGATATAAGAAAAGCGTTTTAGGAAAGCAAAGTAGATAAATGGTTTGCTATTTTAGAGAGAACGAGTGGTACGCTGAAAGCTTGTTCATAGTTCATTTATTGAAATTTCACTTTTTGAGTTATGCGATGAAAAGTAATGAGTAGTTGCATGCGGTTGCTACGTTATAGCATTTGAGGCTTTTGTTGTTTTATACTTTGTAATAGTTATAATTGTATGGCAATGAAAGTAAATTTAGGTGGTAACACGTTAGTTATAGACGTCCTATGGTGGGACGTCTTTTTTGTTTATTATTATAATTGTAGAAAATGGAGGGAAAAATGGGAGACATACAAAAAGAAATTAAGGAAAACATTGAAGAAATTCAAAGAGAGACCAAGAAAAAAATTGAAGAAATTCATAAGCAAACAAAAGAGACAATCGATAAAATTACTAACACTCAAGAACTACAAGATTTAAAGATAAAAATGCTTGGAAAGAAGAGTGAGCTTTCTAATTTATTGAAATCGCTTGGAGGACTATCGAAAGAGGATAGACCTAAAATTGGTAATTTAGTAAATGAAGCAAGAACTGCTATAGAAGAAAAAATTCATGAAGCAGAGGAAAGCCTCAAGGAGAAGGAACTTGCTCAAAAGCTAGAAAAAGAAAAATTAGACATTACGCTACCTAGCACCAAAATAGTTAGAGGAAGTAAACATCCTATTAACAGAGTAATTGAAGAAATACAAGATTTGTTTGTATCGATGGGATATGATGTAGTTGATGGACCAGAATTAGAAACGGATGAGTATTGCTTTGAAAGATTAAATTTGCCAAAGGGACATCCAGCAAGAGACATGCAAGACAGTTTCTATATCACTACAGAATACTTACTTAGAACACAAACATCTAGTGTTCAGGCTAGAACGATGTTAGCAAATAAAGAAAAGTCTCCAATTAGAATGATTTGCACTGGAAAAACATATAGGCGTGAAGATGATGCAACTCACTCACATCAATTTAATCAAGTAGAGGGACTGGTAATTGATTACAAAGATAGACATACTTCACTTGCAGATCTTAAAGGTACACTTGAAGTATTTATGAAACACATGCTTGGGCCAAACACTGAACTTAGATTTAGGCCAAGCTATTTCCCATTTACAGAACCATCATACGAAGTTGATGTGACTTGTTTTAAATGTGGAGGAAAAGGATGTCCATTATGCAAAAAGACAGGATGGATAGAGCTTTTGGGTTCAGGTATGGTTCATCCAAATGTATTAAAAATGAATGGATATGATCCAGAAAAATATTCTGGTTTCGCATTCGGTACAGGAATTGATAGGCTTGCAATGTTCAAATATGGAATAACAGATATGAGATTGTTGTATGCCAACGATGTTAGATTTTTAAAGCAATTTGATAGAAAAGATTAAGGCAGACCCTTTTGACATAAAATTGTCATAAGTGTCACCCCTAAAGGAGGAAATATGATATTAAGTAGAAATTTTTTGAAAGACTATATTGATTTAGATGATAGTATAGATTTAAAAACTATTGCAGAAGATATGACAAGAGTTGGAAATGAATATGACAGTGCTGAAAAGCTAGTTCCTGCAACTAAATTAATTATAGGAAAAGTATTGGAATGTAAAGAACATCCAGATTCAGATCACCTACATTGCTGCAAAGTAGATGTTGGGAATGAGGTTTTAAATATTGTTTGTGGAGCACCTAATGTTAGAGAAGGAATTAAAGTAATTGTTGCCCAAGATGGTGCAGAACTTCCAGATGGAACAATAAAAAAAGGAATGATTAGAGGGCAAGAATCAAATGGTATGATTTGCGCTTTGTATGAAATTGGCATTGATAAGAAATATTTATCAGAAGAAGATAAAAATGGAATTCATATTTTGCCAGATGATGCTCCTGTTGGAAAAGATCCAATTAAATATATGCAACTTGATGATGAAGTAATTGATTTTGATCTTACTGCTAACAGAGGAGATTTACTTTCAATGATAGGTCTTGCATATGAGGTTGGTGCAATTTACGATTTGAAAGTAAAAGACATTGATATGTCACATGATGAGTCTGGAGAGGATTTGAATAAATCTTTTGGCCTTAATATAAATACTGATAATTGTTCACTTTTCATTGCGAGAAAGGCATTAAATGTTGAGATTAAAGAAAGTCCTGATTTTATCAAAAATAGACTTATAGCTTGTGGTATAAGACCTATTAATAATGTTGTTGATATTAGTAATTATGTAATGCTTGAATGCGGACAACCACTTCATTTTTATGATGCAGATAGACTTAAGAATGTGATTGAAGTTAGAATGGCTGGAAATGGTGAAAAATTGACAACACTTGATGGACAAGAACGTATACTAGAAGATACAGATATAGTTATTTCTGATGGTGAAAGAGCAATTGGATTAGCTGGTGTTATGGGTGGTCTTGACACAGAAATTGAAGAAAATACAAAAAATGTTATTATTGAGGCTGCTATTTTTGATAATGTAAAAGTAAGAAAAACTTCAAATAAAATATTACGTAGTGAAGCTAGCAATAGATTTGAAAAGGGATTAGATAGTAAAAGAACATACATGGCTATGGAAAGAGCAGTGAAACTACTAGAAGAATATGCAGGTGCTACTATTCAAACTGGTAAGGTTGTGTATGATAAATTTGACAGTGAAGATAAAGTTATTGATATTACAGCTAAAGACGTGAACGACTTGCTTGGAACAGAGATTTCAACAGCTGACGTAGTAGATGTATATAGAAAACTTGCTTTTGAAACAAGTGTTGCTGGTGATGTTATTACTGTAAAAGTTCCATCTAGAAGGTTGGATATTTCTATAAAAGAAGATTTAATTGAAGAAGTAGGAAGAATTTATGGAGTTGATAATATAAAAGGAACTCTTCCAGAGATGCCTATGAAAATGGGGCATGTTGATAACACAGATAGAGAAATAAGAAATAAAATGATTTCTTTAGGACTAAATGAAACCTTATCATATGTCTTAATAAATGAGGATGCAGTTCATGGATACACTAATGATGATTTTGAGGCATTAAAACTAATGGATCCAATGACTGAAGATAGAAATGTTCTTAGATATAGTCTTATTCCATCATTATATAAAATATATGAGTACAACAAAGCTCATTATATAAAAGATATTTGTTTATATGAAATTGGAAAAGGATTTTACAAAAAGGGTGAAGAATACGGAGAAAATAAAAAACTATGTGTTCTTATGACAGGCGAGTATATTTTAGGTTTAGATAGTAAAAAAATTGTAGACTTTTATATAATTAAAGGTGTAGCTGAAGAAGTACTTGATTATTTGGGTTACAAGGGAAGGTATAGTTTCACTCTACCTAAGAAAGATATTAAAGAGATGCATCCGGGCCAAACTGCAGAAATAAATGTTAATGGCGATATTGTCGGAATTATAGGTAGAGTTCATCCACTAATATCAAAAGATGATGTTTATGTTATGGAGATAAATCTAGATAGACTTCTTGAAAAGAAAACCGGAAAGATGAAGTATAAGGAAATATCTCAATATCCTACTGTTAACAAAGATATTGCTATTATTTTAGACCAAAAAATTACAGCTGATGAAGTAGCTAAGTCAATAAAGAAGGCAGCTGGAAATCTTTTAGTAGAACAAAAAATATTTGATGTGTATACTAGCCCAATTTTAGGTGACAAAAAGAGTATGGCATATTCATTAGTTTTTGGTTCAAATAGTAAAACTCTTACTGATGATGAGATTAATCCTATAATTGAAAAAATTATAAAGCAACTTGAAAAGGATTATGGTGCAGAATTAAGAAGTTAATTTATTATATTATAGAAAGCCCAATAGATTATTAAATCTGATGGGCTTCTTTATATTGATATTCTTTGAAAGCTGTATTCAAAACTTAACAATTTCAGCCTTGATTTCTAAAAACATTATATATATAATGAAATACAGAATTATAGGTGATAAAAGGGGAGAGTAGGATGTCAACTTCAATAAAAAAAGATGCAAAGCGTGATTTGATAATAACTATAGTAATTGTTGTGGTTTCAATTTGTGCTATTGTTGGAACGTTAGTTGCTAAAAAGATTAGTAATAGTAAGTCTACAGAGACAGCTGTAATTGAAACTGTTTCAAAACAGGGAAATAAGCAACATTTCGACATGAAAGAGGAAGTAATTGAAGATGTTAAAGAAGATATAATTAGGGTTAGAAAAGTTGCCAATGCAGATGAAAAAGAAGAGGAAAAAGAGGGAGAAGTTACAGTTGGCAATAAAAAAATCGAAGTAGTTAAATCAACAGTTGCTCCTGTTAATTCTGCAGAAGATGCTGAAGCAGGAAAGAAAAATGGTGGTGAGGCAGTAAGCCAAAGCCAAGCAGAAGCAATGTTTGAAAATGTTGGAACCAAATCATTTGGTATAGATGTTTCTGCTCATAATGGTAAGATAAATTGGGCTGCTGTTAAGGCTGCAGGTGTTGATTTTGCAATTATTAGATGCGGATTTAGAGGACAATCAGTAGGAAAGATATATGAGGATGCATACTTTAAAACGAATGTTAGTGGAGCAGCAGCAAATGGAATAAAGGTTGGTATTTATTTTTATTCAACAGCTATAAATGAAAATGAAGCTTTTGAAGAGGCTGCATGGGTAATAAGTAAAATAAAAACATATAGAATTACATATCCTGTTGTATATGATTTTGAAGATTTTGGTGCATATCGTTGTAGTGGTGTTGGAGGAGCACAAGCTACAAGTAATGCTCATACGTATTTAAATCTAGTTAGATCAGCTGGATATGAGCCTATGATGTATGCTAATAAAAGCGATATTACATCAAGAATGTCAAGAGGATCATTTAGTTGTAAGTTCTGGCTTGCACATTATACATCGCAAACGGACTACAAAGGAAATTATAATATGTGGCAATATACTAGTCGTGGTAGAGTAAATGGTATTAATGGAAATGTTGATATGAATATCGCATACTTTAGTTATGGAGCTACCGCAGATGCAAAACATTCGCATGATTATTCGGAACTTGTTAAGAATAGTCAAAAAGATCCAACTTGTACACAGGATGGACAAAAGACAATGAGGTGCTCATGTGGAGAAACAGAGACCCAAACACTTCCAAAACTTGGACATAAATTTTCAGAATGGAAAATAGAGAAAAAAGCTACAGAAACTGAAGAAGGATTAAAAACGAGAAAATGTAGTGTTTGTAACACTGTAGAAGAAGAAAAAATTCCTAAATTAAAGCCAGATAATTCTTCAGCTGGTAATACAACAAATTCAAATACTACAAATACTACTAACGCTACATCAGGAAATACTAATAATACTACAACTACCAACAATACAACAGGAGGTAACACCAATCCAGAACCTCATGTTCACAAATATACAGAATATGTTGTAGAAAAAGAACCTACATGTACAGAAAAAGGAAAGAAAACTAGAAATTGTGTTGATGGAGATAGCCCTCAAGAAGAAGTAATACAAGAACTTGGACACAATTACGAAAATGGAGTTTGTACAAGGTGTGGCGAGCCAGATCCAAATGCTAATGTGGGTAATAATCAGAATACAGAACAAGAATAAAAAATAAATTTACACTAATGAGATGCCAATTTAGCATCTCATTATTTCTTAAAAGGAGAATATATGGACTGGACAGAAGAACAGAAAAAAGCAATTTACGATAAAGATAGCAATATCTTAGTTGCAGCAGCCGCCGGAAGTGGAAAGACTGCTGTTCTTGTAGAGCGTATAATTCAAAGAATTCTAAAGGATAATATAGATATCGATAAATTATTAGTTGTAACTTTTACAAATGCTGCAGCTTCAGAAATGAGAGAAAGGGTTCTTAGTGCTATCTATAAAAAAATAGATGAGGATCCTTTAAACGACAGACTTCAAAAACAAGTAATCCTTCTTGGAAAAGCTAGTATTTGTACGATTCACTCTTTTTGCTTGGATGTTATTAGAAATAACTTTTTTGAGTTAGATATTCCAGCTAACTTCAGAATAGGTAGTGAGCAAGAAATGTTACTAATGAAAACCGAGACATTAGAAGATTTATTTGAAAAGCTTTATGAAGAGGAAGATGAAGAATTTGAAAAATTAGTAAACATGTATACCGACTACAAAAGCGATGATTCTCTTAAAGCATTAGTTCTAGATGTATATAAGTACATTCAAAGCATGCCATTTCCAAAGGAGTGGCTATTGGAAAATATTGCTAAATATGAACCTAGTGAAGATAATATTGATTTTTCTCAAAGTATATGGGGAAAGGTAATTATTAATAATCTTAAAGAAGAGGTTTTATCTAGTGTAAAATCTTTAAAATTAGTGAGAAATAAACTAGAAATGGTATACGAACTTGAAAAGTGTAAGGTGATTATAGAGGAAGATATAAAAACGTTAAAAGGACTCTATGACATAATGGATAAGCCTTGGGATGATATAGTAAAGTATGTGCATTTGATGGATTTTTCAAAATGGAATGCACCTAGAGACGATATTGCCCTTAAAGATGAAGCTAAAAAAGTGAGAGATAGCATACTTCCAAAGTATAAAAAAACTGGAAATAAAAGTATTATTAAAGATATTTTTGGATATGAGTCTAGCGTTTTATATGAAGATATATATGATGCCCATGAAATTTTAGCATTACTTGGAAAACTGGTAATAAGATTTGGAGAAGAGTTTAGCCAGAGAAAAAAAGAAAAAAATGTAATTGACTTTAATGATATTGAACATTTTGCGCTTCAAATACTTGTTAAACGTGGAGAAAATGGACAATATACCAGTTCAGAAGTAGCAGAAAAGTATAAAGAAAAGTTTGAAGAAATTGCTATTGATGAATATCAAGATAGCAATCAAGTTCAAGAATTTATTTTAAAAGTTATTTCTAGAGGAAGTAATATTTTCATGGTTGGAGACGTAAAACAAAGCATCTATAAATTTAGACAAGCGTGCCCAAGATTATTTTTAGAAAAGTACAATACGTTTTCACTTGATGGAAATGATTACGGAAAGAAAATACAGCTATTTAAAAACTTTAGAAGTAGAAAGAATGTGCTTGATGTTACTAATTTAGTATTTGATGGAATAATGTCTTCAAGCCTTGGTGATAATGTTGAATATACAGAGGAAGAATATTTGAACTTGGGAGCAAGTTATGATGATGTTTCAAACAGTTTAGGGAATGCAGAAGTAGATATTATTGAGATGGGTTCTAGTGAAGATGATGAATTGAAAAAACTAAAAAACATTGGAATTGAAGCTAGATTTGTTGCTCAAAAAATTAAAGATTTAATAGAGAAAAAGTATATCGTAACAGACAAAAGTGGTACTCGTGAGATACAGTACAAAGATATAGTAATCTTAATGAGAGCAACCGCAAATACAGCAAGTATTTTTGAAAGAGAATTATTGAACAATGATATACCAGTCTTTTCAGACGGAACCAGTGAATATTTAGATACAATTGAAATACAAACGATTATAAATATACTAAGAATGCTAGATAATCCGTTAGATGACATTGCAGTTGTATCTGCAATGAGGTCCGTAATCGGAGGCTTCACCGACAACGAAATACTAGAAGTACGTCTCTATAATAGAGAATGTAATTTCTTTGAGAGCTTAAAAATTGCATCGGGTAAACTCGAAGGAAGTCTTAAAGAAAAAGTTGATGCTTTTTTAAATCATATAAAAAAATGGAAAGTGGAAAGTGAATACTTAAGTCTAGCAGAACTTGTATGGACAATTTATTCTGAAACTGGATTTTACAATTATGTCGGACTTATGCCTAATGGAAGTTTAAGACAGGCAAATTTAAAAATGCTTTTTGAAATAGCTAAAGACTATGAAAAAACAAGCTATACAGGTATTTTTAACTTTATAAAATATATAGAAAGATTAAAAACTGAGAATAGTGATATGTCTGCAGCGAAGATAATAAGTGAAAATGAAAATGTTGTTAGAATAATGAGCATCCATAAAAGTAAAGGACTTGAGTTCCCAGTAGTATTTTTAGCAACTTCTTCAAAGCAAATTTCATTTAAAGATTTGAGTTCTAAATTAATTCTTCATCAAGAATTAGGATTTGGAATGGATTATATAAACTATGAAAGTATGCAAGAATATCCAATTATTACAAAAGAAGCAATAAAAGTAATAGCTAAAGAAGAGATTATTGCTGAGGAAATGAGAATATTATATGTTGCCTTGACGCGTGCAAAAGAAAAACTTATTATTACTGGAACGCAGAAAAACATTGACGAAGAATTTATGAAAAAAAGTGAAGCTCTTGCTACATACAATTCAAGTAAAATTAGTAATGCGTTACTAAAAAAATATGTATCTTTCCTAGACTGGATTGAACTAATATACATTAATAACAAAGAAAAAATAACAGAAAACGATATGATGACAATCAACAAGATAGATGCAACGGATATAATTTCAAAAGAAAAAGAACAGACTGAAGAAACAGTAAAAAATGAAATTCATAGTTTTGAAGATTATAATTCATTTGATGAACTTGAAAAAGTATTTAATTGGAAATATGAATGGGAAGAGGATACATTGCTTCCAATAAAGAGTACAGTTAGCAAAATAAAAGAAGGTTTTATGGAAGAGCCAAAGGCTTTTTCTATCCAAGAAGTTAATTTTGACAATAATCAATCAACAGAGATAAGCGGAGCACATAAGGGAACTATTATCCATAATGTACTACAAAATATAAATTTTAAGGAGCATAATTCAGAACAATCTATAAAAAGAATACTTGATAAGATGTTAGAGCATGAAATTATAAATGCAAATGAATATAATGCAGTAAACATCAAAAAAATATTAGCATTTTTAGAGTCAAGCATTGGAAAAACTATTTCTAAGTGTAAAATAATAGAAAAAGAAAAGCCATTTTGCATAAAAATAAATATGCAAAACATAGATGAAGAGAAAAAAGGAGAGATGTTAGTACAAGGTATTATTGATTTATATGCGATTGATGAAAACGATGAAATAATTCTTCTTGACTATAAAACAGACTATGTAACTTCTGAAGAGGAATTAATTCAAAAGTATAAAAAGCAATTATTATTATACAGAACTGCACTTGAAAAATACTATCATAAAAAGGTTTCAAAAGTATATATCTATTCTTTATATTTAAACAAGGAAATATGTGTCGTTTAGAGTTTTTAATTTATGTCAACTATTTACAAAATAGCAATTTTAAGTTATAATTATTATTAGGGAAGTATGTTCGGGAGATAATAAAATGAAAAGAATGAAAAGCCTAACTATATATATGTTAGGGATAATTGGTTTTATAATCTTGTCACTTATTATGGAAGATGCATTAATAGCCGGGACACATAAAAAAATCAAAAACGAGTACGTGTCAATTGATTCTTCTTACGGATTAGAGATAGAGGATGCCAAGGCAGATGCATCATCACATGATGGAACAATGGAGTTCACGCTCAAAAACAATACAGATAAAACAAGTGAAGCTGGATACTTAAAGGTTGATTTAATAAGTGATAGAGGTAATGAAGCAATTACTCAATTCATAGAAATTCCAGAAATGGAACCTGGAGAGAGTAAGGCATATAAAGTGAAGTTTAAAGGAAATAATATAAAATCATATAAAATGGCGATGGTAGATTCTCTTCCAAATAAAGAAAACATAATTGATGTTTTTGGATGGGAAGTGGATTCGAGAAATGTGTTTGGATTTGACTTATCAGAGAAAAAACTATTTGGAAAGAAGATAAAGGATTTATTTAGTTGGAAAAATTCAAATGTTTGGAGCAAAGTTAAGCAAACTAGCTTGAGAGCAATATCATTAGCATGGGGATTTACTAGACAGATTCCATGGTGGGGATATGCAATAGGAGCAATGATTATTATATATTATGCGCCAAAAGGTTATATTTTTGGACTATTTTAAAAACATAAGAAAAAATTAATAGAGTTTAGCATGAATATAAAGGGACAATTAATGTATAGCGATATACATTGATTGTCTTTTTTTATCTGTTACAAAATAAAAAATTTTATTGATAAGATTAAGAATTATAGATATAATACATATGTGGTATTATAGCTAATTATGTCAAAAAATGACGATTAATCTGACAATCGTAGGAGGTTATTATGGTAGAACCTAATAATGAAGATGATTTAATTGAATCAAGTGGAAACAGTAATTCTCTTGGACAAAATGTTCGTTCTAATATGGGTAAGGCCGTAAATAGGGCGGCAAAGGAAGTTTCTAAGAAAGCTACAAAAAATGCAGCATCTGCTGTAGCAAAAAAATCACTCTTGGCTGCATTTGCACCAGCACTTACTATTGCTGCGATTATTATTGTTGCAATAGTTATTACTGTTGGAATAGCTGTATTTTTAAATACATTACCAGGATTGTCTATGGATAAGCTAAAAGCATTGGGGAAAAAGATGGCTAATGGTTTGGCTTCATGGTTTGGTGCAGATTCAACCAAGCAAGTTGATGATAAAGTTGTTTTTGACACTTTGACTTATTTAGAACAAGTCGGATATGATTTGAAAGGTTATGGTTTTATCACTGATTATAAAGGTGCTGGAGATGTTGGAGGTGGACAATATTTAGACGAAGATGCAGGTGTTGTCAAAGATGAAGAAACGGATGAAATAAAGGATGCAGAAAGTGATTTTATTATGGCTTACCTTATTTCAGATAATTATATTTATACAATTGCAAATCACAATTTAGTAACAGAAGAGGGAAAAGGCCCATGGGATTGGTTAAAAGGTAAAGCTGAAGCAATTGGTAGGCATATTGTTGACTTTTTTGGAGGATCACTTGGTGCTCATTGGACGTCTGGTCTTTTAACGTTTTGGGAAGAAGATGGAAGTATTGGTCATAGAGGTAGTTACTATTCTGATACGAATTTTGGAGATATGGATGACATTCACTTAGATGTTGAAAAAGGAGAACTTATAGTAAAGAGGGGCGGAGGAAGTGCTTTTAAATATAAACTTGATGGATGGACTGGAAGATATGGTATGCCAATGGAGTTTTTGTTAAGCATTCATTTAGCTACTATGATGCCAGATTTAGCTTATGATATGGCAAATTCATTTGAAACTAAAGTAAATATTATTCTTCATCCAACAAGCGGTGCATATGCTCCATATGTAGAAAATGTTATAGACCATTGGTACAGAAATGTTTATTACACTAATGTAAGTTATAACACTAATAACGACCCAGATGGAAAAAAAGTTGATTTTATAGATTACGATTACGAGTATGAAGATGTAATGAGAGAGAGATGGACTCTTTATGAGACTGATGAAGATGGAGAGTATGTATTATACGTTTTAAGCGATATAGGAAATGGTAAATTTGCAACAAAATCATCAGATATTGATGGATATTCAAGTTCTAAGATTGAGAGTAAGGATGGAAATTACATATATAAAGGAACTCGTGAAGAAGCAATAGAAGAAAATGTTGCCGTAGCAAAAAAGGCTGTTACTTTAAGTGGAAGAGCAGATAGAGAAAACAAAAGCTTGGAAGATATACTTGAGAATGATATAGAATGGCAAAACTCTAATGGAATATATACAGCATACAAAGAAGTAGGTGGAGGAGTTTTACAGAAAGGGGATGCCCTTAGAGGAGAAACAAATCCAAAAATAAAGAAGATGTTTCTACAAAATACATATTTTAGTTATGATGGAACACAGGAAAGAGCAGAAGCTATAAAAAAGTTTAGACAGCAATATGGCGTGGGCTATGGTTCTTTGAACTCATCTGGCTTAAATCCAGATAAAGTTGACTTGTCTACTAAAATGGTTACAGTAAATACTGATAGTGGTTCTAATACTTATAAGGCATCAGATGTTACTGGAAAGGTTAACTTAAATCAAGATTCACTAAATGCATTTAGTATGCTTGAGAATACTCAAACATTAGATGCAGACTACATTTATAGGGACTTTAAGGAATTGATTGTTGAACTTGGATATTTTGAAAAAGAAGAAGTTACAGATGAGACACCAAGATTGTTAGCATGGATCATTCCAGAAATAGGATCATATGGATTCCCTAAAAGAGAACTAGATAAAATTGAAAATGAATTTGGAACATTGGCTCATTCAAAACTAGATTATATCGCAAGAGATAATGCAGTTTATTGGAAATATAATGGCTCAGATAGTGAAAACCTACCTGATGAGGGAGGTTCAAGCGATGCTCATACTACTGAAATGACTGAAGAAGAAAAAGCGGCTGGCGGAACAGGAAATGATACTACTAGATCTGAAGATCCAATAGCAAATGGAACTAAAACCAATACTAATACACCAGTTTTGCCAGGTAGCCCATGTGATCGTGTTGTAGGAACAATGGCAGATGCTATTCAATCAGTTTCAGGCAAAAAAAGGTATTTGTTTTCTGGAGGAGCTAGTATTACAAATGACTTCTTAGAAAATGAAATGGAAGATGTTGATGCAGTTGTGAGAGGAAGAGCAGCTTCTTTTAATTATTCTACGTCATTTAGTGCATACTCTGATGAATCATCATACATTGAATGGTTAGAAAGCCTTGGAGGAGTATTCTCTGATTATGCTGGTGAGAAAGTTCAAGGAGAAGGTGACGGAGATTCATTTGTTGATGCTCAAAAGTATTGCTATGGATTGATGTGGATGGCCGGTTTTGAGTATTGTGCAGGAACATGTTTGAAACCTTCAGGAGATCCGGCATCAAAGGGTGGTAGAGATAGATGTACACCAATTTTGGATATTCCTGCAAGTGATAATATATATGATGCATATCACAATGCACCAGGAATATCTTTTAGTCATCGTGATTTAGGAGCAGGATCTTCTGTTAGAACAAACGGAGATTGTGCACCAGTTCATATAGATAAAGCAATGGTAGCTCATAATTTTACTACTAACTGTAATCATACTACAGACAAAGTGTATTATAAGGCTGGACTTTTCGGTGATGGAAGTGATAATAGACCACATGCTTCGGATGATTATGTTGGCTTGGTTGAAAAATATGGTGCAAAAATAGTTATAGACCCTAAAGATTTACACATGGGTGATCTTATAGAGTGCTTTGATGAAGGAAGTCCATATACAAATCCAGATCCACATAGTTGGACAGGATGGCATCATGTATTTTATGTTGGAAATGAAGACGAAGAGTATTTACATTTATATACGACAGGACATGATTTTATAAGAGATGGAAATTTTGTTAGAAAAGTACCAAGAGATTGTAGCAGAGGTACAGTTTATGGTGGAGGATGGGTTGGACTTCATTTATGGGATTTAAAACTTAATGATGAAAAATATGAAGGATATAAAGGAAATGAAGCTGTTGTTTCACCAGTTACAGGTATATTACTTGATTATGGTACATATGCAGAAAGTGATGATGAAAGAATAAATGTTGATATCCTTTATGATAATTATATTTCGGAGATGGAGGCCGAAGGCATAGATTTAAAATATGCAATACCAAGACAAGAGTACAAAGAACAAGTTGGATATGCTAAAATTATGGTACTTGATGCCAAAAATTATAAAAAATTAGAATCATCTATTGATAATAGATGGAGAAATGATTCTCTGCTAGAGACGTCGGCCAATGGTAAAAACTTCAAGTTTAGGGATGTCCTGAAGGAGAAAGACGATTTTAAAAATTGGTCGATGAAAGATAAGACGGTGTATGGCTACAAAGAATTTGTTGAAAAGTATGAAAAATATGGAATAGCTGGAAATATTATTTATATAGACGGATTCAAGTGTGAATATGTTGAAAAAGGTTTCCATGATGGAGATGGAAAATATCCTGAAGGAGAAAAAATAGACAAGTCCAATTTTGATGTTTCTCCGGATAATTTAGATAGCGATGAAAATCGTAAAAAGACTAAGTATAAGAAAGATAAGAAGTATCATACTGTTAGTAAAGAATATGAAGACCAAATAAATGCAGAAGCAACTATTAAGAAAAAGGCAGCTCCAGCAATTGGAACAAATGGTTTGATATTCATTAAAGAGGGAACGATACTAGGAAGAACTGTTACTGATAGAGAGCTAATTGAAAAAGACAGACACGGTGAACTTGGTTCATATGATGAACTAAGAAAAGTTGGTGAAGATGTTACAACAGACTACAAAGTTATAGGAAATTACATTAGAATGATTATGAGAGATAAGTCAACAGATACTGTAGTAGAAAACATTGAAGATTACATGAAACTTGATGATGGTATAAAAGATGAGAAAGAAAGAGAACTTAGAATTATGGGTGATTTCGATGTTACTGACGAAACAAATTTTGTAACATTAGAGGAATTTCTACAAATGTTTGCAGGTTGGGATGTTATTATAAAATATGCTCAGAACTTCATAGATATGCAAGAGAAATATGGAATTAATGCAGCGTTTGCAGCATGTGTAACAATTGTTGAATCAAGTGGCGGTACAAACGGAGCACTTGTTTCAGGTGGCGCTGATGGACCACACAACTGGTTTAGTATAACTGGTACTTATAATGGAGAGTCGGTTTACATATCTGGTAATCCTCTACAATTCAGAAAATATCCTGATTTTAGTAATGCTGTTGACGACTTTGGTGATTTGATTAAAAATTCACGACATTATGTTTGTGCAGGAAGACATACAGTAAATCAAATCGGACCAACATATTGTAATAGTGGATGGTCAGAGAAAGTAAATGGCTTTTTAAAAGACGCATATTCTAAAGTAGTTGATAGTTCTGAAGGCGAAGAATAATAAATAACTTAAAATAGCAATGGAGAAAAATATGATTTTTGAAAACTTAAAAGATAAATCCAAAGAGGTAAGGAAAAGTATTATAGAAATGATTTATTCTGCAGGGTCTGGCCATCCAGGTGGAGCGCTTTCTATTGCTGATATTTTGGTATACTTATATTTTGAAAAAATGAATGTAGATGTGAATAATCCCAAAGCTGATTATAGAGATAGACTTATATTGTCCAAAGGGCACTGCTGCACGGCATTATATGCCGTGCTAGCAGAAAAGGGATTTATTCCAAAAGAAGACTTGAAAAGCTTCAGACAAGTAGATAGTTATCTTGAAGGCCATCCGGATATGAAAAAAATTAATGGAATAGATATGTCGGCTGGTTCTTTAGGCCAGGGACTTTCTGTAGCAAATGGAATGGCTCTTGCAGGAAAGATGGACAATAAGGACTATAGAGTTTATTGCATTTTAGGTGATGGCGAAATAGAAGAAGGCCAGGTTTGGGAAGCTGCAATGTCCGCAAGTCATTATAAACTTGATAATTTGTGTGTTATTATTGATAATAACAATTTACAAATAGATGGTACTATTGAAAATGTTATGAATTCAAAACCAATAGATAAAAAATTTGAAAGTTTTGGGTTTAATGTAATAAACATTGATGGCTCTGATTTTGAAGAAATTGATAGAGCATTTAGACTTGCTGAATATGCTAAAGGAAGGCCTACAGTTATAATAGCTAAGACTATTAAAGGCAAAGGTGTATCTTTTATGGAAAATAAAGTTGAATGGCATGGAAAAGCACCAAACGAAGAACAGTATAATCAAGCAATTCAAGATATAATGTCAAAATAAGGGGATTTTATATGGATATTAATGTCAATAAAGCAACAAGAGAAAGCTATGGAGAAGCATTAGCCCAATTAGGAAGAGAAAATGAAAATGTAGTTGTTTTAGATGCTGATTTATCATGTGCCACAAAGACAAATGCATTTGCTAAGGAATTTCCAAATAGATTTTTCAATATGGGAATAGCAGAACAAGATATGATAGGTACTGCATGTGGTTTGGCAACATGTGGAAAGATACCATTTGCAAGCACATTTGCAGTCTTTGCTGCAGGCAGAGCTTATGACCAAATTCGAAATAGTGTATGTTATCCTAATTTAAACGTAAAAATATGTGCAACTCATAGTGGAATTACTGTTGGAGAAGATGGAGCTACTCACCAAATGCTTGAAGATCTTGGACTTATGAGAGGCCTACCAAATATGAAAGTTATTTGTCCGTCGGATGATAGACAAACTAAGTGGGTGATAAATGAAGTTTCTAAGATGGAAGGACCTTGCTATGTAAGACTTGGCAGAGCAGCATCTCCAAAAATTTATGAGGATAACCAGGATTTTTGTATTGGTTCTTCATATACTCATGGGAATGGCACAGATGCAACAGTGTTTGCATGTGGATTAATGGTATCAGAAGCATTGAAAGCCAAGGAAGAACTTGAAAAAAAAGGAATAAATATTAGGGTAATTGATATGTATTCAATAAAGCCTATTGATAAAGAGGCAATCATTAAGGCTGCCACTGAAACAAAGAAATTAATTTCTATTGAAGAACATAGTATAATTGGAGGTCTTGGAAGCTCTATCTCAGAAGTGCTTACAGATGAATGCCCTACCAAACTTATACGAATGGGTGTAAAAGATAGATTTGGAAAGTCTGGAAAATGGAAGGATTTATTATATTACTTTGGATTAAATAAAGATGAAATCGTCAAAATTGTGGAACTCGGGGACGTCCATTAAAAGTTCCACACAAATAAAAAGAGGAACAGTGATTAACTCACTGTTCCTCTTTTTGAGCTTCATATTCCTAATTAAAACTATAAGAGGTGGAACTTTTAATGGACGTCCCCAAGTTCCATTTGATGGACGTTCTCGAGTTCTAAAAAAGTAACGAAAATGTAATGTAATCAAGAGTCGTAAGTATTGATTTTTTTTGCTTTTGTTGTTATGATGTAGAAGTAAAATAGTATATTTATGCGAGGAAGGATTTTAGTTTATAATGATAGAATTTAGAAATGTTAGTAAGACTTATAGTACTGGTACAGAAGCAGTTCACAATGCTACATTTACAATAGATAAGGGAGAATTTGCATTTTTAGTTGGGTCTTCAGGTTCTGGAAAGTCTACTTTAATAAAGTTGATACTTAAAGAAGAAGATGCAACAAGTGGAAATATAATAGTTAATGGTAAGGATATCACCTTTTTAAGGTCTGGAAGAATACCAGCACTTAGAAGAAGTATGGGAGTGGTATTCCAAGATTTTAGATTGTTGCCAGACAAGACTGTATTTCAAAATGTTGCGTTTGCCATGCAAATAGTTAGAGCAAATAGAAAATATATTCAAAGACATGTTCCAATGGTTTTAGAACTAGTTGGACTCAAAGATAAAGGAAACTGTTTTCCACATGAGCTTTCTGGGGGTGAGCAACAGAGAGTTGCTATAGCAAGAGCATTAGTAAATAATCCATCTATGATAATAGCTGATGAGCCTACAGGAAACTTGGATCCAGATACAGCTTGGGGAATAATGGGGCTTCTTAAAGATATAAATCTAAGAGGTACTACCATAGTAATGGCGACGCATGCAAGAGACATCGTGGATAGAATGAAGAAAAGAGTTATACAGATTGATAAAGGCGTAATAATTAGAGATGATAAAAGGGGTGGATATAATAACTATGTTTAGTGGATTAGGATATGCAATAGTTGAAGGTTTTAGAAATGTATCTAGAAACACAAAATCTTCATTCATTTCAATAATAACAATGATATTTACAATGTTTGTCTTTGGCGGTTTCTTTGCTATAGGGCAAAATGTTAATAGTTTTTTAGTACAAGTTCAAGAAAAAGAAGGTATAGAAGTTTTTATTTATGATGAGACCACAGAGCAACAGAAAAATGAATTTGAAACAGCGGTCAAAGCTTTAGATGGCGTAAATTCAGTTACTTTCAAAAGTAAAAATGCAGCATTAGAAGATTTCAAAAGTAGAATTGCAAAAGAAAGTGACAATGCATCAGAGATACTAGAAGGATATAGTGGAGATAATAATATTTTCCCTGCATCATTCATAGTTAGACTTACAGATTTGGAAAAGGCAACAGCAGTTGAAGAAGAAATTGCAAGAATTGGGGCTCGTATAGCTACAGAAAACAGGACAGAAGTAGCGGCTGATTTTCAAACTGAAAATTCTACTCAAAAAGATACAATTGTTAAGAGAATACTTAGTAAAAATCAAGTTATAGATGTAATGGTAAAGTTGGTTAGAGGAGCAAGAATTGCAATAGGTATTATATTCATTATACTACTTATATTCTCGGTTACTATTATTTCAAATACTATAAAACTTTCACTTCACGCAAGAAGAAGAGAAATGTCAATTATGAAATACGTTGGAGCAACAAATAGTTTTGTAAGGGGACCATATGTAATAGAGGGAATGATTCTAGGACTTATATCATCAGTAATTTCGCTATTACTTATTGGATCAATGTATGATGCTATCATAAAGCAAATTGAATCTTCGAATGTACTAAAGCAAATAGGTATTAATTTATTAACGTTTTTAGATATTGCAAATGGACTTATAATAGTATATTTGTTCTTAGGAATTGGAATTGGAATTATAGGTAGTGCAGTATCAATGAAGAAGTATTTGGAGGTTTAATCATTGATACAGAAACTTATTAAAATTAACTTTATAATTTTAGTAATTTTTTCGATAACATGTAATTTTTTACATATTTCTTTTGCTGATGAAGAAAACTTTGAAATTACTGTGACTAGCATACCAAATGAAGAAGAACAAAATGAGGAACAAGAAGACAATGGTGACAGTGAAATGGATGCTTTAGAATTAGAAAAATCATCACTGCAAAATGATATTGAAAATTCAAATAGTCAAATCCAAGTAATCAATGAAGATATGTCTGAAGCAGTGGCAGAAATTACAGAGATTAATCAAAAGATATATGATAAACAGCTTGAAATAGAAACTCTTGAAGTTCAGGAAAAAGGCATTAATGAATATCTTGAAGTGGCAGAGGAAGAATATGAAAAATCTAGAGAAAAATTCAATACTCAAAAAGATCTTTTAGAAAAAAGACTTGTTACAATGTATGAGCTTGGAGAAACATCATTTTTAGATATTTTACTTAATTCAAAGAGTTTATCAGACTTTTTATCAAACTATTATTTAATAAATGAAATTGCTAATGCTGATGTTGAACTTCTAGAGAGCGTGGAAAGAGAGAAGATATACAATAAAGAACTCACAGAACTTTTAGAAGAAAAAAGAAATACACTTGAAGAATCAAGAAAGACTAGAGAGAAGAATGCTATAGCTCTTGAAAATATGTCTGTTATTAGAAATAGTAGAATTGCACAGTTAAACGAAGAAGAAGCTGAACTTCAAAGAAAAATAGAAGAATATCAAAATCAAATAAATGAAATAGAGAAAGAAATTAGAGTACTTGCACTAAGTAGAATTAGTGAAAGATACGTTGGTGGAAGTATGGCATGGCCAGTACCTGGATATACAAGAATTACTTCTCAATTTGGAATGAGAACTCATCCAATTACTGGTATTTATAAGCTTCACACGGGATGTGATATAGGTGCACCAATGGGGGCTGAGTTCGTTGCAGCAAATGATGGAGTCGTTACATATGCGGGAACAAACCGTGCATATGGAAATATGGTTATCATTGACCATGGAGGAGGAATCACCACATTATATGCGCATGGGTCAGCAATCTTAGTCTCATCAGGAGATACTGTAGAAAAGGGGCAACCTGTTCTAAAGGTTGGGTCTACTGGATATTCAACAGGAGCTCATGCACATTTTGAAGTAAGAATAAATGGAGAATATGTTCAACCGCTTGATTATATTACTTCATATAGTAGTGGAAAAAAAGATGTTGAAAAAATACAGATAAACTAATTCGTAAAAAAGGTGATTGATGAACATATGATAAAGGAAAGGATTATTTTATGAGGAAAATAAATAAAATTTTGGGAGTGACTGTCCTGATATTTTTTCTAATAGTAAACTGTGTGGTTATTTCAAATGCAGACACTGCAAGTGAACTGAATGCGAAGCAAAAAGATATTGATGCACAAATTGCGGAAAAAAATGCAGAAATGAATGGTGTGAAAAAACAAATGTCAAGCACACTTTCACAAATTAATGACTTAACTATTGACATTAGCTCATATGAAACTGAAATATCAGATCTTCAAACACAAATAGATGGGTTAAATACACAAATATCTGAAAAAGAAGTCGTTATTAGCAATCTAGAGACACAATACAATTCACAAAAAGAAGCTTTAGAAAAAAGATTAGTTACCATGTATGAAACAGGTAGTACAACATATTTAGAGATGCTTTTGTCCTCAGATGGACTAACAGATTTCTTATCTAAGTATTATTTGATTTCTCAAATTGCTGAATATGATGCAGAAATGCTTCAAAATCTTAGTGATTCAAAAAATCATATTTCATCTGAAAAAGAAATTCTTGAGAATGCCAAAAATGAAGTGTCTACATCAAAAACTGCTGTTGAAGGTAAAAGAAAAACTTTAGCATCTTCAATTTCACAAAAAAAATCCTTAGTATCAACGTTATCTGCTGAAGAAAAAGTTATCCAAGAGGAAATGGAAGAATTAGAGGCAGATAAAAGAGCTGTTCAAAGAGAACTTGCCGCAATTGCTGCTAAAAATAAAGGTTCATATACTAAGATTGTTGAGCCTAGTGCTGCAGGATATGGAACTCCATTAGCTGGAAGAACTAAAGCTAATATCACCACTGGATATGGAGCATATAAGGGACATACTGGTGCTGATTTTGCTTGTGCGGGAGGAACTCCTATATTAGCTGTTAAGTCAGGTACAGTAGTTACTTCAAAAGCAAGAACTAATAGCAGAGGACAGTATATTAGTTATGGAAATTATGTGGTTATTGACCATCATGATGGAACGATGACACTATATGCTCATATGTCGAGTAGGAATGCATCAAATGGACAATCAGTAGCACAAGGCGATGTAATTGGATATGTTGGTTCTACAGGAAATTCTACAGGAAATCACCTTCACTTTGAAGTGCGTATAAATGGTAGTCCAGTAAATCCTTATCCATATTTACCATAAATAAAAGAATAAAGGACGTATGTTTAAATGAATGATATAGATTATGCAGAAACAGATCAAGAAGAAGAATTAGAAAAGTATAAAAAAAGATTTGTAATTAAACATTGGATAGTAACAATACTACTATTAGTAGTTGTAGCTTGCTTCTCATCTGAAATAACTCAGATTTATGGATTAATAATTGATAAAAAATCAGCTGATTCAGATGCAATGAAGAATATAAATGTTATTTCCGAAAATTTAAAAAATTTTAGAAAAGTTATTGATGCCTATTATTTAGGAGATATAGACGAAAAGAAAGTGCTAGATCAAACATTAAAGGGATATGTTAAAGGTTTGGATGATGAATACACAGAATATATGACTGCAGAAGAATGGCAAGAATTTGATGAAAAAGCATTTGGTAATTTCGTTGGAATTGGCGTGGTAATGAGTATTGATGAAAACGAAAATATAGTTATTATCAGTGTTGTTGAAGGTTCTCCTGCTGAGGAAGCTGGTATAAGAGAAGGCGACGTTTTAGCTGAAGCCGACGGAACTAATCTTTTAGGCGGAACTGCAGAGCTTGCTTCATCGATTATTAAGGGACATGAAGGTACAAAAGTTCATTTAAAAATTATTAGAGATAATGATATAATAGAAATGGATGTTGATAGAAGAGCAATAGAGTTATATCAAACAAAGACAGAAATGTATGATAAAGATATCGGGTATATATTATTTCAAACGTTTGATGAAGATTCTGCAGAGGATTTTAGAGTAGCATATGAAAAACTTAAAGCTCAAGGAGCCAAAAGATTTATAGTTGACTTAAGAAATAACACAGGCGGTGTTGTTGATGAGGCAGAAAAAATTGCAGATTTGTTTTTAGATAAAGGAAAACCCCTTATCATTACTCAATCAAAAGATGGTAAAAGACAAACCTCATATACAAAAGATGACATGGTAATAAAAGAACCTGTTGTCGTTTTAGTAAATGAGTATTCAGCAAGTGCTTCAGAAATGCTTGCTGGAACGCTTAAAGATTATGGAAGAGCTAAAATAGTCGGTACCAAAACATATGGTAAAGGAGTTATGCAATCAATACTTGAACTAGACGATGGTAGTGCATTAAAAATTACAGTTGCAGAATATTTTACTGCCAGTGAAGCTACTATTAATAAGGTTGGTATTACTCCAGACGTTGAAATAAAATACGAAAGACCACCAGAAGATAATCCAAAGAAAGATAATCAACTTGAAAAAGCTATAGAAGTAATAAAAGATCAAAAATAAAGTAGAGGATTTTATTATGAATTTAGAGTACACAAAAGATGAATTAAATACTTTAAAACAGTATAAGGACCAATATTACAAAGCTATCAACCAATTGCTTGTTAGTAATTGTGAGACAGACTTAAGTATGATGGGTAAAGATATTGAAAGTGAAGTTGAAGAATCTCCTTATGACAGGAAGAACATAATTGAAAATATCGATAGAATTAAAACGATATATAGATTATGCCAAAAGTATTTTTATAATACAAAGCACAAACAAGAAGTGTTTTATAGAGGTACTAATATGGCAGAAGTTGATAGACTTCGCCAAGAGCCATTCATAGACAGAATTTGGACTGCATCTAAGAAAAAGCAGGATGCAGAAGATTTTTATGCGCAAAATTTAGAAAGACCAGTTTTAATAGAGATTACTGTTGATGAAGAAGTACCATTTATAGATGTAGATAAAATTCTAAATTCAAGTGTAAAAACTGGAGAAATAATAATATCTCCTTTTACAAAAATAAAATCAATTACAGAAATTGAAAATAGTAATAAAAAGATATTTAAATCATATAGTATTACAATAGAAAAGCAAAAACTTGAAGAACTTACAGAAAAAGAAAGAGAAGGTTTATTTAATTATATTCTTGAAAATAGTTATTCAATAAAAAGAAAACTAGAAGAATGCATAAATTTAGAGAATGAAAATACATTAAATTATGAAAATATTAGAAAGCTTGAAGAAGCTTATGCAAAACTAGAAAATGAACAAGAGGAAAAAGAAATTTCTCCAAATTATTCTGATGCAGAGAGAGAAGAAGATTATAAAGATTTGGAAAGAGTTGAGAAAGAACTTAATCAGCTTAAAACAATTACCAATAATGTTTATGAGGTTAGAAAAGAAAACATCAATTTCATAAATATGTGGAAAAGAAATGTTGCTGTATACTTGATTGCAGAGTGCAAAGCCATAGAAGATGAATTTGAAGGAATGACAGCTGATTTTTACACTGAGGACGAAATAATTGAAATAGAGGATGCTGAGAGAAAAGCATTAGAAGAAGAACAATCTCCTATTGATGAAAATGTTGAAGCTGTTTCATTAGAGGTAGATTCTGAAATGATCTCGGAAGCTACTGATATTCCAGAAAATTTAGAGGAATATACTGAAGAAAACGAAGCAGATAATGAAGAAGTTAATGAAGAAATTGATGAAGGGCAAGATGTGGTTCAAGAGGCCATAGAAGAAAAAGAACCTGAACCTGAATTTACCGATTCAAATCCAATGCATCAAAGAGTGTTAAAGGAGTCAAAGGAGAACATTGATAGTGTTACAAAGCTTATTCATAATATTGAAAATCTTATTTCAAAGCAACAAAATTTTGCTAGAATCGCAGGAAATGTTGATTCTCAATATAGTGCTTTAAACAATGCATTTGATATGAGAAAAGTTGCTGAAACACTATTATTACAAGTAAAGGCAATTGACGAAAAAGTAAAAAACTTATGTAGTAGTGGAGATAATGATAGAATTAATTTAAACCTAGAGCTTATTTCTAAAACTAATATCGAGATAAGCACGCTTATTAACTACTTAAATAATCCTAGAATACTAAGCCCATCAAGTAGAGCAACGAGATTTGATGAAATTGCTATTATAGAAGAAAATGCATTAAAACGAGGAATTGCTGAAAAAATCAAGTGTATTAGAGGCGAAGGTGAGATTAAAAAACTAAAAGATGACCAAGAGATTATTGAAGGAAGAACGGGTATAAGTAGATTTATTGGAATTTTTACTGGACGAAATAAATTAGATGAATTGATGTTAGAGCAAATAGATATTAGAAAAGAAGCTATAAGAAAAAATTTGATGTCAAGAATGAGACTTACAAGCAACTACAGTATACATGAACTTATGGCTGAGATTGTTATGTTTATTGAAGAAAATGATGACGACGAAGTCGTAGAAAAAGAGGTGGCAGAGCTTAAAGCGATTGCTGCTGAGCTTAAAAAGAATTATGTTATAGTTGAACCAAAAGTTCAAGCAATTATTCAAAGGAGAGAGGGAAGTAATCTACCACTTGATAAGAGAATGTCAAAGATTGAAATTATCGAAGCAGAGACATTTAGCTTTTTAAGGAAGTATAACTATGATGTGGTTGATGGTGGAGAACCAGAGCCAGAATATCAAGATACTATGGCAAATGAAATTGCCAGAATAGTAGATTACATCAATACTTCTAAAATAATTTAACAGTAGAGGAGGAGACAAATGGAAGAAAAAAAAGAAGAAAAAAAAGAAGAAAATGTAGCTAAAGTTAGTAGTGAAAAAAATGATAAAGTAAGGGTGGGTACTGTTGGAAATTGGATATTAGGATTTTTTGCAGTAATAATAATGTTTACAGGTGCATGGACATATTACTTAATTCATAATGAAAAAGATACTGTCGATAAAGCAGCAGCTACTCTTCAAAATATCGATGCAAATCTTGTAAATAGTGTAGACCTATTGTCAAATACAAGTGGAAACGAAAACGTAAACACAATTGCGGATATTATAGATCAGGCGTTAAACACTACAAATACAACAGGTTCAGCGGTGACAGATGCTTCAAATACTAGAAAGATACTTAATGAAGAATTAGTTGTCTTATATGATGGACTTATTTTAGATACAACTTCTATGGATGAGGTTACACTAAAATACATAGATAATAAGAACGATGCGGCAGAAAAATATGTAATCACATATTACAACTATGAGAATTATGGATTTAAAGATTCTAGACTGGGAACACTTTCATCACAAATATATGAAGGACTTGTAAAAATTGATAATGTTGGTAAAATAGCTATTTCAGAAGAGTATCCCGCAATTCCTAGACCAGTAAAAGTTGTAAACACTGTACCAACAGTAGTTTTGGACAGCAATCCTTCAATTGAAGATTATGATACAGTTAAAACACTTATTTGTGATGTAGATGGAAATCAAACAGATGAATATATTCTAATATTAGCAAATAAGACAACTGGTTTTTCAAAAATAAGCTTGGTTGATAATAAAGGAACAAAAGTTGCAGACCTTGCTTCTATTGAGAAAAGCAAGTGGAGAAGAGATGCTTCAAATACTGAATACTATTTATCTATTAACAATATAGAACTAATAGACGTAGATAATGATGGAATTATGGAAATAGTTGTTGAAATTCCACATGCTAAAGGTGAGCCAACAGTTAGTTTGTTGAAGTATAAAAATGGTGAATTATCAGGAAAAACAGGAATAGAGTGTTCATTAATAGATGATGCAAAGAATTAATAATAAAGGAAAAGAATATGACTGAAAACACAAAGTTTACAATCCTTTTAGATATGTTAAACAGAAAGATAGCAGACTTGAATATAAAAATCGCAAAGGATGATCCTAACAAAGAAAACTTGGAAAAACAATTAAATGATATGCTTAAAGATAGAGAAATACTATATAGTGGAAATCATAGCGATTTTATTAATTTACTAAAGAAATATGGAGAAACAATTAATGACTAATTTGGAAGGATTAACATTAAAATTAAAAGAAATAATTGAATATGAGCTCAAAGAAAATAAGGACTTAAAGTATACTAAGGTTTCAAATGCAAAATTGCTATCGCAAATAATAACAAATATGAACCTAAAAAAGGTAAAAGGGCAAGAAGAGAAACCAAAAGCAAAAATGATATATCTTGGAGCTCCTACTGGAGCAGGAAAAGATATACTTGTTAGAAAGCTAAGAGCATTAGAGCCAGGGAAAAAATATGTAGTTCTAAATATGGATATATTTAGATATTATCATAATGAGATAACTGGAGAGCCTGAAAAAATCTTAGACAAGGATTATGCTAAAAAGACAAATCAATCATCATACGAAATGTACTATTTAATTCAAGAGGCAATATTAAAAGAGTACCCTGGAACTAACATTATAGTTACAGGAACGCTTAAAGATATAGAATGGGTAAAAAGCATTTTAAAAAGGTACAAAGACGATCCAAATACAGATTATGAGATAGAAATAAATGCATTAGCAGTTGAGAAAAATGAAAGTGCATTTTCTATTTTTGAAAGGTACCTTAACTTAGTTGATGCGAGAGATAGCTCTGCAAGGTCACTTCGTTTTACAGATATAGGATATCATAATGCTACAACAAAAGACTTTATAAAAAATGTAAAGGTATTAGAAGAAAACTATAATAAAGCAAATGAAGAAAGTTTAATAGACGGTGTAAAGGTTTTTTGTAGAAATAGAGATATTTTTGATATGGAAGAAGATACCATACTATACGATAGTAAAATGCCAGAAAAATATGGAAAATCATGTGTACCTATTATCAAAAATAAAATGGAAAAATTTGCTGTAATTGATAACCAAAGGATTGAACGATTAATTAATATTCTTAAGAGAAACAAAAAATATCTTGTTTCTCAAGGATTGTACCGTGACATATTGGGAGCGTTAAAAGAAATACTAATGATGCAAATTGATATGGAATAAAAGTGTCCTAGATAGAAGAAAGTATACTAGGACATTTTTATACACATATTAAAGATTTTTTCTTGACATTAACAACTTAAAATAGTATAATAACTTCTGTCAGCAAGATAGCTGATTGCCAGAATAACGTAGATGTGGCGGAACTTTTCTTAGCCGTTCGAAATGACGAAGTCATGAGTTACGGATAAGTTATGTGAAGCTACTGAATCACTAGACTAATATATGCAGATGTGGCGGAACTTTTCTTAGCCGTTCGAATGACGAAGTCATGAGTTACGGATAAGTTATGTGAAGCTACTGAATTATTAGGCTTAAACATGCAGATGTGGCGGAACTGGCAGACGCACAGGACTTAAAATCCTGCGGTTGAATAAACCGTGCCGGTTCGATTCCGGCCATCTGCACCA
>OCVV011347676.1_pt1 | contig 70788 bp, 46 predicted proteins | sample 1539721 | NCBI WGS metagenome assembly OCVV01 (sample SAMN02144230, study PRJEB22623) | gut metagenome | biome: sheep rumen | host: Ovis aries | place: New Zealand
GCGTATTGGCGGATAGTCCATGGACGGAGCGGGTACATGGCGCTATACGGGCCACGGAGGAACGGCGGAATACCACTGACATAGTTCAGGTGTTCCATACCCTGCAGGTCCTCTTTGGTGTAGATCGGCTTGACGTCGATGAGTTCGGGCGTCTGCCAGTCGGCGTTGTTCGGGCCAACTACTTTGCTGGCCGAAACTTGCTTAATATCAATCTTTGAAAAATCAGGTTTCATTGTTGTTCTGATTTTAATGGTTAATAATTTGCTTATTCGAGTGTTTTTAAGAAAAAAAACTATAAAACCCCTCAGTTGTCTATTAGTCCTTTGGACTTTGTGTCTTTGTTTGCTTAATCGTCGTTGTGAGCAAGCTCCCACGACGCTCAATCAACCAAATCCACACTCTAACGAGTTAACAGCCAACTTCGGACATAAACATAAAAAACAATTTTCGTGGTTAATCCATAATTTCAATAATAGGTACGGTCTTTTCGATTCCCATCTTGGTCTCATATCTATATATACCAACTTGACGAACCTTCTTTCCTTTAGGTACTTTTACGATTTCGTCATCGTAATAATAATGTCCTTCGTTGTTGATAAGAAGATAGAGTGTACCCATGTACATATCACCGAATGAATCAGAACCGCTCTTTGCATTAACAAGTGCTGCATTTTCTTGAATTGCTTGCATCACTTTAAAAGAACTTTCTTGCACAACTTCAGTCGGTTGCTCAAACATTTTTGCGCCTGGAATAGTTGGAGATGACTTTTGATTAGATAATCCTATTACTACCAAAACAAGGAAGGTAACAATTACTCCTGTGAGGAAACCTCCTCCGAAAATTAACCACTTGTTCATACTATAAATTGTTTTTGTTTTGTCAAACACTAAAAACTAAAACATATACATCTGACCATTTTCCACGTCCAGGAAGTAGTGTTCACATTGATCCATGGGCGGAGCGAAATTGTACAGAACACCGATTTGCTTGCCGGTCAGGCGCATGTAGTTCCATAACTGCTGACGATGCTCGGCTGCCAGTTTGTCCACCGCCTTGCATTCTACGAGGATGTCACCGTTGATGAGGAAATCCACGTAGTGCTTGTGCTGAATGGGCTTGCCGTGAAAGACTACCGTGAAGTAGTACTCACGCCGGTAAGGTATCTGTTTTTCGTCCAAAAGAATCTGCAATGCGTCTTGATACATGTACTCATTGAGAAACGGACCGAGCTCGCGGTGAACCGCGGCACACACACCGTTGATGGCATAGCAGCGCTGTTTGAGCTCTGCGCCCAATTCAGGGTGAACGTCCATTAGTCTTTTGAGCGTGTATTGCATAGCAAATTGTTTTTTTGTGTTTATTTCCTTTGAATACTTTTACCCGCAAGGGTCGTGGATTAGTGATAAAAAATATCTGGGAGTTTACTCACGAGGATTTTTTAGCAGTAATACACGTAGGAAGCAGAGCTTCAAAAGGATTCAAAGGGGTTTTTAATGTTTTTTTCTTAAAACCAATTACTTTTTCAACAACTGTGCATTAAGGGCTTTGAGGGTCTCGAGGACGTTGCATCTTACGTGGATGAAGTTCTGGATACCGAGCTTCTGGAGGTCCTCCATGCATGCCGGAGCACCGGCAACGATGAAGATCTCTTTGGCCCCATTCAGTTTCTTCCAAGCCTCCGGTGCATAAGTAGCATACTCGTCATCGGACGAACAGAGGACGATGATGTCCGCTTTTGCCTTGCGTGCCGCCTTGATACCTTCGGCGATAGTAGCAAAACCGTTGTTGTCAATGACCTTGTATCCTGCACACGCGAGGAAGTTACAACTGAACTGCGCACGCGCGATACGCATAGCGAGGTTACCGATGGTGAGCATGAAGGCAACCGGCTGTTTCTTAGCGGCCTCGGTCTCGAGACGGAGTGCTTCGAACTCTTCGGCAGCACGGGCAACAGGAAGCGTCGGGAGACAAGCCTCGCCGTTATTAGCACAACCGCAAGCAGCCTGTTTTTTATCCGTCTTGCAGGTACAAATGGAGCTGCAAGCACCGGCGTCGGCTTTGATTTTCTTTCCGGCTTTCTCGGTGAAGTTCGGGAACTGGTTGGAACCGAGCAGCACCTCTTTGCGTTTGGCAACATCGCCAAGACGCTTTTTCAAGTTTTCTGCCACCTCGGCTTGAACCTTACCATCAACAATCATCTGGTATAGACCACCTTGTTCTTGAATAGCCAAGAACTGTTTCCAGGCTATTTCCGCGACAGAAGCAGTCAGGTTCTCAAGGTAATAACTACCAGCAGCGGGGTCTACGATTTTGTCGAAGTGTGCCTCCTCTTTGAGGAGCAGCTGCTGGTTGCGTGCGATACGCTCGGAGAAATCGGTCGGACGTTCGTATGTGATATCGAACGGTGTGACGGTAATCTCATCCACACCCGCCAAAGCAGCGGACATAGACTCCGTTTGCGAACGGAGCAGGTTGACATATGCGTCAAAAATGGTCATATTGAATCGACTGGTGGAAGCACTGACATTCATTTTGGCAGCGTCCTTCAGGGCTTTGGTGAAGATGGGGTTCTTATATGCCTCTACAATCTTCGCCCACAAGAGACGACCGGCACGGAATTTAGCAATCTCCATGAAATAGTTTCCGCCAATACCCATATTGAAGCGAATAGCATTAGCTGCTTTATAAGCAGGGATACCCGCCTCTGTGAGCATGGTCATATATTCGGCACCCCAAGCTAAAGCATAACCTAATTCCTGCGTTGCATAAGCACCACTATTATTGAGAATAACGCTGTTTACACCCAGTACACGGTAGTTAGGCAGACTCTTAGCTGCCTGCACAGCCGCAGCAATCTTGCCCATCACCGTCTCGCGAGGCATTAACTTACCTTTCAGCAACATATTCTGCAAGGGATCCACATTGATACTTCCGACAAACTTGTGAGCATCAACGCCTTTGTACTCCCTACCGATATACCTTACCAAGATATTCGCAAGGATCGGTGCTGCGCAAGCACACACTTTAAAATTAACCGGCACGACATCAATACGGATGTCTTTTAAGAGATTCTTGATGAAACGGTAATTGAGTTTCTCTTTGTCTAAACAAAAACCGAGAGAGGTAATACCCTTGTTGAGTACTTCGAGGGCTTTCTCATTGGCTTTCCGTGCATTTTGGCATGCACAGATATTCTGCCTGATTGCCCACTCGTTATTGTCCTTCGTTCCGCGAACATAGGGGAATTGTCCGGGAGCGGATTTCGTAGTCTGCAAGCCTTTGAGGTCTTCCAGACGGTAGAAAGGCTGCTGATTAAAGCCTTCTGGGGTGCGCCAGACAAGTTTCTTGTCAAAATCGGCACCCTTCAAGTCTGTGATGATTTTCTCCTTCCATGTCTTAGTGGACACCGCGGGAAAATCCTCCAACAGATGGAGTTTTTCAATCTTTTCTTCTGCCATGATTTTATTGATATTTAAGATTAACTACAAACGGCTACAAAAATACTAAAAAATCTTCTATTATGCAAATTTATTTAATAATTTCAGTTCATTTCTATAATTTTTCACCCAATACGGTATAGCGAATGCCATTCCGCTCTATGTGCAAATGCCCATTGACGATGCGTTTAAATACAGTATCTTGCGCCGAGTCAACTGTTTGCGCGGCATCAATGTCTGAAGTTGGATCGGGTATTTGCGAGCAAGTGGTCATATATCGAGTGTAGGTATAGCCTACGCCGGTGGTGACAATCTCAATGCGTTGCAACCCCGGGCCATTGGCATCAGTATTGTCAGTACCGGTGAATGTAAGGGCGCTTTCGCCGCTTAGAGCCTCCGTATTCGTCCATGTATATGGATTCATCGTATTATTGAGCGCCACAATGGAACCCAACTCACTATTCCCTGCCGATATATGGATTGTTTTAAATGTGGCACCACCATAAGTACGAGCTGTAATCGTTACCGACGCTAATCGAGACAAATCTATAACCGGTGAGGTGATATAGCCGTTGGTATTGAGCACATAGTATGTACCGGATTTCTTAGTTGAGACAGTCCAACCTTGCACAGTCTCCGTAGAGTTCCAGATAAGTGTATCAGATTCGGCACTTGATTGTCCCTCGGCTTGGTGTGCAAAAACGGCGTAGAACGTGGTATTTTCAACTACTGCAGGGGCATCCTCACTTTCTATAAACAAATCAGCCGGAGCCTCATCAGTAGTACCGTCAATAAGCGAACTACTCCACCCCATGAACAACTCACTTTCCGTGCTGCATGACTGCGGAGCATCGGGCAAGATAGTCGGTCGACCGCCTACAGCTACCATATTGGTCGGATCACCGGCTGTATAATTTTGGCCGTCAACTTTCCATACGATATTGCATTGAGCAGCACATCTGCCGGAAAGACTAATGACAACATCATCAGCACCTTGACTGGCTAAAGTGAGAACGGCATTATGTTCTCCGACTGCAACCGGTTGGTATGTCAAGGTGACGTAATGCGTGCCGTTAGCATCAGCAAAAGCGGTCTCGCTTGCCGAGAAATATTGGGCATCCGCGCCGGTGATAGTCAAGGTTAGCGCACTTGACAAATTAGCTCCAGTAAGGGATATTTCACGGTTGCTACTCTCCCCTGCTAATACGGGTAAGAAAGTGATTTGATCTGTAGCACACATAATGATGGGGTCGGTAGATTGGATACTGCCATCGCTCACACCAGGGATAAAACGGACATCCTCAGAGCTGATAACATCGGTAGTCATGTTGACATTACTCGCCGTCATGGTGCCCCAAATGTATTCCACCAAGTACGGATAGTCGATATACGGGTTGCGGTTATGCTGTTTCAAATAGACCGCGTTATTGCGATCTATTTCCTTCTGGGAAACAGGGTCTTGACGATGCCACTTGAGTAAAAGTGCCACAGAATAGGAAGTCAAATCAGCTCCGTTTTCAAACATGACACTTCCCATATTACTTTTGGTAAAATCCCTATCCATATACCGTGTGGACATATAGAAATAGGTGCGTGCGAAATCTCCTTTATACTCATCATCCGGCTCATAGACCTTGCCGGAGTACCCTGCGAAACTTGAGGTACCAATATGCCCTAAAGCATGGCTGTTATTATCAATATTGGCGGTTGATGATGTTTCGCCATAGGGTAAGTTACCACGGAAGTTATTGACCCGCGCATCCGTCGGATAAACATGAAAGAGGTCTGATTTCATGGGACTCTGCTCGCTGAACCACGATTGAGGTACGGAATGTTCTTTGTTCCAGCAATCGCACACATTATGTTGGCTACTGCCGGCATCTGACATCGTGAAAGTACATGTCGAGTACATGTCCCAGATATAGCCGTTGGGGCGCATGTCAGTTTGCTCATAATGGGGTTCCAAGCCACTATAACTAATTGAGTTATAGTTAGCAGAAATGATAGACTTAAGCTGTGAGCGCAATGCCTCACCTTTTTTGCCGTCGGCAGCATTATAGTAACCTGTAGGAATGGCAGCGTAAAGGGTTGCAGAGGTTACTAATACGAGTAAAAACAATTGTTTTTTCATGTTATAATTTTTTCGTTATATAATAGCACAGAATATCTTCTTTGACTTGTCCTGTCATCCCCGGCTGTTGCGCACCGGCATTAGCGGGGGTATGGCTATAGGCATCGAAAGGGAATGCCCCGTATTGTTCGGGAGTCATATGGGCACCTATACCTTCTGTGATGTCGTGATAATAAGGTTTTAGCAAGGGTGACTCCACGAGGTACTCAGCAACCGCAAGACGGAGTTTGGATACCATATGCCAATAGATACAACCTAAACCCTCGTATTTATAGAACGTGCCACTACGCCCCGTAAAAGCATGGTGATGGAATACCTGCTCATAGACAGGTTTCAATGCTTCCGGCAAGTCATTGGCATTCCGATACCGCGCTGCAAAATGGACAAGTCCATCACAGTCCTCAACCAAAATGCCTTGTTTGACCCAATTATCATAATTAGAATTCTGCTTTATATGGGCAGGAATTATATTCATCTCTAAGAACGAAGCCCGCCTGCGGTTGGGATAGAGCATATAAGACTCTCTATCTTCGCGGTAGAGTTCCGAGTGACGCAACGCTTCCAGTAATTCAACCGCCTCAGACGGTGTCAGGATATGAGCAGAGAGCACCGCCACTTGACCTTCTAACATCGGTTGCAAGTGTTCTATTTCCCAGTCCACTTTGTCGCCATTGCGATTGGGTTTCACCAAGTTATAGGCATGATAGAGTCCATCTTCCCGGCGGTTGGCACGGATTGACTCTGCCAATAACTCACGTTGCTGCTCCAAGAAAGATATAATCTCATCTCGGCTGAGTTCAACCAACTCGCCGCAGAAGCCATGTTGATAAATTCGTGCTCGGTACGCCTCACCACAGCGCGAATAGTCATGCAAGTATTCCACCACCTCCATATGTAGTTGGAATGTAGCGGATTGACTGTCGCTGAGTGCCTTCATAAGGAAGGTGATATACCGGTACATGTAGTAAACCGTCACCATCGATGCACCATTTCCGACCAAAGCGTTGTTGGCATCATTCCATTCCGGACGAAGCGTATTCATCCATACGCCCGCATGGGGGATAAAATTAGAGAGTTTGGTCAATAGCGGGATAAGCAGTTTCTCCATACCTGTCGCCAATACGGGTGAGAAACTTGCCTGCTGTAAATCTTTAGTCGGCAGCAGTTTAGCATCAGCACCTAAGAAAGGCACCAACGACAAAATCTGATTATGCAGTTTCTCATCAAAGGTTATGGTATCTTTTGGATTAGCCAATATCTCATTATAACACTTGATACGATACGGGATATTGGCGAATGAGAATATCTGTTCCACAAGCATCTTCATGAAAGTCGGCTTATCGTATTGATAGAGCTGCTCCAAGAGTTTGCAAAGATAGATAATCTGGTGGTCGCCCCAGTAGCCGATATTAGACCAAGGGTCATCGGGGTTGATGACCTCCCAGTCGATGCCGTCAGAAGTTATGCGGTAGGGGTTATAGCCATCAGCCGTAGTAGCATTAAGGAACTTAGCCACTGTATGCGAGATAAACTCCGGATGAGCCGCATTAAGAGCCTCCCAGTTCTGGAAGATATCCCGCCAGTTGCCTTGATAGGCAATAATGGGATTGCCAGCCTTATCCTCAACCTGTACATCAAAACTATTCCATGGTCTCGACGGGTCGCCATGCCTACGGGAGAAGGTAAGCGGCAGAAACTCAAGGAAGAGCCTCCGGAGCTGCATATCTTGGGGCAATTTAGCTTCTAAGTCCGCCATCGCTATCGTTTCGGGCAAGGCATTGAGGAAGGCCTCATACTTGGTATAAAGGGCCTTGTTAAAGCGGTTTATATGGCTGATAAAGTCCTTCTTAACAATAGTGGTACCATTGGGGTAATATCCCCCGCGCATGGTGTTGTAAAGCACATCGGCATAGTGCCGCGCATCCACTGCCATATCGCCGGTATCTATCACGCCATCGTTTAATTCTACAATATGACGGAGATGTAGGCGAGAAGCATTGATAGCCTCATTAATCTTGTTCGGCAAGACAGCCTCCCTGATTTCCCGTATGAGTTGTCGTACTTCGGCAGCATCTTTCTCAACATCCATAACGAGGCGCCAATGTTTAGTTTCGCCATCGGCAAGGTCTATGGCAGTATAAATGAGATAAGCTCCTTGCACACCTTTTGATTCAGGCTCGGCGACGATGTCACCACCATGCCGGAATGCCTCCAATTGCATGGCAGAAGTTAAAACGCTCATCCCATCTGTGCCAATGCTATAAACCGTATTGCAAGTCAATGACTCTGAAGGCTCAGCCTTATCAACCATAATGGCTTCCATCCTAAAGAGGACAAGGTTCGTGTCGGGCACCTGTTCAGTATGCTTATAGGCATCAACCAATGTCGAATACACATTTTGGGTCTGGCGGTTAATACCGGAAGGCAATACATTCTGTACGCCATCTATAATCTCGAAATCAATATTCTTACCGCTTACATTAGTTATTTCGCTGCTACGTACCCAGCCATAGTTTTTTGCGCTCTCCCAGGTGTAGGCGAAACATAGTCCCAAGGTCTTATTGCATTCCTCAAAACGGATAGCAGTACCATCAACTCTTTTGGTCAGGCTCCGTTCTATTGCAAAAAGGGCATCATTATTGACACTGAAGGGTTCCCAAACCACAGAAGCAGTATCCCCATTATGTTGCGCCACACGAATGAGTGTACGCGGTCCCGTGAAAGTATAGTTCTGTGTTATCTTGTCATCGGTATAGTAGGGAAAAAGCGCATAATCCGGGCTACGCCTACCACAGGATAAACCACCTGTTGAACTTAGGTACATCCACAGGTCATTATCTGTGGCTAACATAGTGAAAAACGGTGCCATCGCATCTACATTGTCAATGCGATAAAAGAGGTCATTACCTTTCTTAAAATACTTACCCGTTACGTGTTTCATCAAGGTCATGTTTCATTTGTGCCATAGTGGCATTATCCAAATTATAAAAAGCTAAAAAGATTGCACAGGAAGCATATAGCACTCCGGGGACTATGCCAAAGAGCACGTGAATACTATTCATGATAGAAACGGAGTCTAAAATCTGTTGGAAACTCATCAGTTCGGCATTATAACCGACAGAGGTCATGATTGCACCGAAAATAGCTGCACCGATGGACCAACCTATTTTCTGAGCGAAGACCGCGGCAGACAGGCAGAGCCCTGTCGTACGGCGTTGGAACTTCCACTCGCCATAGTCTGCAGCATCCGCCAGCATCGTCCATAGGAGCGAAATTGCAGGAGCATAAGCCACTTTACCGAGACAGTTAAATATATTAATAAGCAGGAAATTATCCCCGGCAAAATAAAGCAGTGTGAAGAATAGGCCCGATAGCAAGGAGCATACAATATAAAGTTGTTTTGCCCCAAAACGAGATACCAGTGGCTTCGTCAAAGGAATGGCGACAATCAGTGCTGCAGTGCCTAAGATATTGAATATTTGTACCTTGGATTCTTCACCCAAGAAATACTTAAAATAATAAGTCGCCGAAATATTCTGAATAGCGAACATGATGAAAGACACAATACCTACAATCGTGAGCACCACCCAAGGTCTATTCTTCAGCAGATACTTAAAGTCCCTTCCAAGATGCGAGTCTTGGCGCTTAGGCGGCTGCACACGCTCTTTGGTAGTCGCAAAGGTCACAAAGAAAAGCACAATGCCAATAAGCCCGAAGATAGCTACCAAGTAACGGAAGCCGACTTTATAGGAGGCGCGAATGATTTCCGCGTTAGTGGGGTCTGCTTCCATAAAGCCTTTTCTCAGCCCGTCATCCGCCATCACGGCATAGTCCATACCCGTGGCGTGAGAGCCTAAATAATACACGATATAAAGTGCCAGACCTGAGACGATAAGTTGCCCTATATTAGCCGCTACAAAGCGATAAGAGTTCAAACCAGCGCGCTCAATGGAATCATCCGTCATCACGGCACCCAATGAGGAGTAAGGGATATTAACGATGGCATAAACGATTCTCAAGCCGATGAACATCGGTAATATATAGCCTATCAAAGCGTTACACTGCAAATCCGGTCCATAGAAAGCCAAAAACGCAAATAGCGCAAACGGCACACAACCAAAGAGCAGGAAGGGGCGGAACTTACCCCAACGACTATCTGTACGGTCCGCCCATATCCCCACTATAGGATCCATTACAGCATCCATGATAGTACCTAAAATGGCAATAGTTGAAGCCCATGCCGGACCTATACCCAACACATCGGTATAATAAAAGATAAGCCAGAAATTAACAAGATCCCAGACGAAATGGGACGCGGTGTCGCCAAGCGAGTAGCCAAGCTTCTCTCTAAAGGAAAGTTTCATAATTATTGTTTCTGATATACACGGATATAATCAACATACATCTTCGCGGGCGAGCCATCCTCGGGCAGTGCCGTCACAGGCTCCAAAAGCGCCTTATCAATGCGTGCCGAATATTTGTCGGGATTAGGCATGTTCGGGAAATAGCCGCCGACGGAAAGGTTAAGTACAAAATAGAATGGATGGTTGAAATAATGCCCCGGTTCATTCACCTCTTTACCTCTTAAGCTCAGTGTGAAATATGGTTCCGCTTCAGGATAACGGTCTTGGTCCAAGTACATAGCAATACTATCCTCGGTCCATATCAGGGTATAGAGGTGGAAATCACCCTGCACGGGATAATCGGCGGTCTTGAACATGCCCACATTGGGATATGCGCCGTTATTGAAACTCTCGCCCCAATGGCAAGCACCATTGAAGAACTGGTCTTGCGTACCATTCTCAATGCCTTTATAATGTCCCATCTCAACGATATCTATCTCGCCGCACTTAGGCCACACGGTACGACCTTCAGCTTCTAAACGCGCTTGCAGATTATCAATAGCATCATCGTCGCCGAGATTGGTAGCTAAGTTATTGCCTAACATCCAAAAGGCAGGCCACAAGCCATTGGCGGTATAAGGGAAAGCAATCCGAGCCTCAATTTTGCCATACTCAACAGTCACTTTATCCTGCGTATTGAGTCGGGCAGATGTGCAGGGACGATAACCTTCTTCTCCATTATAATCAAAGTAGTAGTCTTCACGTTGGGCATTCAACACAAGGCAATGGGCATCAGTTCCGGGGTAGTTCTCAAAACTGATATTCGCGGGAGTGTAGTACTGTAATTCGGCATTGCCGCCTCCACGCGCATTATCTTCTACATTCCAAAATGAGGTATTTAGTGTGTCGGCATCAAAGTTATCCTCCCAGACGAGGACATATTCTTTTTTAGCGCATGATGTCAGTAACACGATTGCCAAGCACGTCATAGTACGCGCCGTCATGTTCAATAAAGAGTTTGCCATGGCGTAAGATTTTTGCATTATGGTTCAACTGTTCTATTTCCTCAAGCGCCGATCCTTCCTCTGAAGGATTTACCTGCTCAATTGCATCTGATGCCGAAGGACATACAAAACTCTGATTGGCATCACCACGTTGGTAAATTCTGACCCAATCGATGTACATTTTGGCAGGGCCGTTGTTCAACGCAGTTATTTTGTTGACATCATAAATGCCGGGGAACTGTCCGCCAACAGCCAAATTGAAGATAACGAAATTAGGTTTGCCAAATACGACCTGCCTATTGTAGTCCGGATTATCATTGGGCTCTAAATCTTGATGGAAATAGGCAGCAGCATGCGTCGCTTCATAATCGACATACATATCTATACTGGTCGGTGTCCAAATGAGCGTGAAGATATGGAAAGTGTCTTGCAGCGAGTAGGGGTAAACGAGTGCATTGTCTTCGCTCCAAACGGCGTCCCAAGCACTACCAACGTGCATCGCACCATTGAAATACCGCTCCTGGCTGCCGTTAAAGCCATTGCTATTGCCCATTTCGACGATATCGGTTTCACCGCAACGCGGCCACCCGACCTGGTCAAAATTATTTCCCATCTGCCAGAATGCAGGCCAAAGACCATTGGCTGTTTTAGGCATCTTGATGCGCGCATCAATACGACCATAGGTATAATAAAGATTACCTTTGGTATTGACACGTCCGGAAGTACAATGCTTCCCCATATATTCTTCCTTAGTTGCGGTGAGCGTCAGACATTGCTTACCCTCGTATTGTTCGATAGAGACTCCTTTTTCGCAGTAATACTGTTGCTCGTTGTTGCCGCCGCCATCACCATTGACTTCCACATTCCAAACATTGCGGTCCAAAGCTCCGTCAGTGAAATCCTCATTGAAGACAAGGGTATAATCACCCAAAGTTGTTTCATCGTCATTCCCTTCACCGCCGGCTCCGCAAGCACTATTAGCGATAGTACGAGGAGCGGCGTCGTTACTCAATATCACATCGTCTATATAGACGATAGCATCTTCGGAAATATCATTGCGGTCAGCCATAAACATTACGAAATCCACCGCCTTTCCGGAGATGTCAAACACCACATCCTGCCACTCATTAGCCTCTATGGTAGTCATCGGCGCGACATCAAGGTTAGAGCCGCTATCCGTGACCTTCACGTTAGGCATACCGGTGTTGTTGCGGTACATCAAAGCGTGCACATAATTATAGCCTGTTTGTTGCGAAGGCAAAGTATAGATAGCTCCCGACCAATTTTCGCACCCCATAGCGCGTGTCAGTTGTAACACTTTACAAGATAGATTCAGTCCGGTTTGATAAGGATTATCCACTATCCCCGCGCCACAAGAAACGGTATTCCATGAATTAGAGCCATTCTCAAAATCATCCACCGTCACTTGGGCTGATGCAGTCAATGTGAATCCCCCTATTAGGGCCGTCAAAAAGAATTTTCTCATAATTGGGTACCTAAAACAGTGTATCGTTTATTGTTTCTCTCAATAATCAGTTGGCCGTTATGGAGGGACTTAACACCGGCATTAGGAGCATTCTTCACCTCATCGAGTGCCGTGTCTTCGGGGTCGTCCGGATTAACAGGTTCATCGGGGGTAGTCGGTTCATCCTCCTCTGCACAGTTAGCGCCGACCTCATAACTGATACGATTGCAGAACAAAACGCCGCCATCAGCATAAGCAAATTGCACGAGGAAGCGAATCGTTTCACCTTCCTGCTTGCCGGTTAAGGTATATTCGGCTTGCGCGCCATCCCAGTCCATCTGAATAGGATCGCCATCTAACTGCTCATTGCCGTCAACATCCTTGAAGAGGAAGAGCATGGGGGCGGCTATTCCGGCAAAAGCGTCCAAGACTTTTGCTTGCAGCACGACATCGCCGTTACCCATGGTAGAACAGGTATAGACATAGCCCTTGACGAGGTCGGCCTCAGTAGCGGCTTTACCATTGTTGGCAGAATAATATGCGTCCACAGTGTGCAAAGTATCAACACATGAAGCGACAACTGAATTGGCAGCCTCGGTGCAGTCTGAACCCACTTCGTAGTTCACCCTACCGGAGAAGAGCACTTTGCCATCGGCACAAGCCACTTGCACTAAGAAACGGAGTTTATCGCCATTGTTATATCCTGTCAGCGTGTGGGTTGCGGTCCTTGTAGCAGCATCCCAACCGGACATTTGGATAGGATTACCTATCAAAACACCTGCATTATCAAAGGTGAATAGATACGGTGCTGCCATGCCGTCGATAGCATCCAGGAAGGTGAATGTAATGGCCACACCGGCAGAAGTTGTTTCGCACTGCCAAGTATAGCCTTGGTTCATAGACGCAATGGCATGTTGCGTATCCGCTGAAGTGTAATAGGCATCTACATCAGTGCCGGAACCTGTACATACTGCATGAGCAGCAATAGTTACTAATGCTAAAGAGCAAACAAGTAAAAGTTTTTTCATGGTTGTATAACATTATAAATTATTGCAATATAAATCCGGAGATATATGCAGAACCTGAATTCATTTTTAATTCTATTTCATGATACCCTGATTCCATATCGGCAGTAGTCACCACCTCCGCCCAATTTATATAGCTGCCTGTTCTTGGCATATCTAAATAATTAGCTAATTTTCCATCTAAATAAATCTCCAAAATCGAAGCAATATAGGATGTATATCTGACTGCAATGGTTTTAGTCGATTGAGGAACTGCAAGATGGTAAGTAAGTGAATTACCGGTATGCAAGCCGGAGACCATAAGTCCCTCCTTTCCTGCTTTAGTTATCGCCTCCATATCAGAGCAAGGACGCAATGTTGTGTTCGTATTACTCAGTTTACAATACTCGCCGGCATAGATGAACCTATTAGCTTCCAAATACTCTGACGAAGACATGTTGGTAAAATAGCAATAGACCTTTCCGGCATCGGTTAATGCACTCCCTGCGCCGGAAGTTAATAACTCCATATAAGGATATGTATTGTGCTTGTTCCAACGCGGAATAAACCATGCATAACGCTCTATGAGGCTCGATGATTCTAAGTAATTCAAAGCTGCGGACATATAGTCCATTTGTGCCTCCGGGGAACTGACATTCTCCCATGCACAAAATTCTGTTAGCCAGATTGGTTTATTGTATTTTGCAAACTTCTGCACAAACGCTGCCATAGCTCCGGCCGACCCCATATAACAATGTATTGAGATTGCATATACATCATCAAGACTAACATTGGGTTGTTGAAAAAACTCATCCAACCATTTGATTGGGTCACTATACCCTTCTAAAGTACCATAGTTCATAGCCGGTGAAACAAGTTTGAGATTCAACTCTTTAGCAAGAGCCACTACCTTAGGCCATTGCGAAGCAGCCTCTATGGGGGTCATACGAGCTTGATCTTTAAGATTGGGTTCATTATATGCTAACAAATATTTCGTAGATGGATGCGCAGCCACATAAGCACGAATATTATCAGCATTATAGTCATTGTTCCAACACATAGGACAATAATCTATCTCATTGGTATCAAACCATATAGCTGAAATATCCGAAGTTGTGTTCCCCCAATTATAGTCCCAAGAAATGTATGGACTTAGGACAGGTAAGTCCTCTGTAATGGAGAAATTAAACGCCACACCTCGCTTAGGGGATTTAGACATCTGCTGTACGCTTATGCGCACAGACGAAGGCGTTGGTTCCACACCGCAAGCTATAAGATTTACCGAGAACAATATTAAAACTAACTGCTCAATATATTTCTTTTTGATAAACACGTACATAATCCACTTTCATTACAATCTTATTAGCAAAAATAGCATCATCTATCGTTCCACCCATTGTGCCGCCTAAAGCAAGATTTAAGATGATATATTGATTATTGTAGAAAGGCCAGGAATCCTTGTCCTCATAATCGTATTGGGAGGATACTGTAGCAGTATGCACATTGTCCACATAAAAACGTATCTGATCATGCCCATACTCTACATTAGGAGCCCATTCTATCGCATACACATGAAACTCGCCTTCCACATTATCAAGATAGTAACGACTTGACCAGTTATTGCCACGCAGACCATTTTTATTATTCGTATGAACTGCATGAGAAATCATGGTCGGCTGTGAACCGACATGTTCCATAATATCTATCTCACCATTTTTAGGCCATGATCCGTTACCTAACATCCAAAAAGCCGGCCAGGTGCCTTTACCAGACGGCAAAGAAATGCGTGCTTCAATGCGACCATATCGGAATTGCTGCTTATCCTTTGTCAAAATACGAGCCGAGGTGTACTCGCGGTTATCATAAGTTTCTTTACGGGCTTCAATCTCTAAGCACCCGCCTTGTACGCGGATATTTTCTGCCCGATTAGTATAGTATTGCAACTCATTATTGCCAAAACCACCACCACCTTGCTGATAACTCCAATTGTCCTCATTTAGCGTATTGCCATCAAATTCATCTGACCATATGAGTTGATACTCGCCATGTTCCGTCTCTCCATAATCGATGGTTTGGGTGACCGTTACAATGCAATAAGCTGTTTGGGTTGCTGTCGCTGCAGTAATGATACATTCACCTTTTCCATTGGCTAAAACAACACCCTCAAAAACAGAGGCTACATTGGTATTGGAAGATGACCATGTAACCACCTCTGAAGCTGTGGCGGTCAATGTATAGGTCGAACCAACTTCCAGATGAAGTGCAACGCTGTCTAACGTTAGAGAAGTTGAACCTTCTGAAGGTGGATTTTGCTTACCGTTACATGCTATAAGGAAAAGAGGAAAAAGTAATAGAGGTATTAGTTTCTTCATAATCTTAATAATTTATTCTTGTGCAAAGTAGGGGCGATCAAACCCCTACTTGCTATAGGCTATACTTACTTCTTATAAATAAATACAGCGTCATATTGTACGTTAGTACCACTAATGCCACCATCCAAGGAACCAAAGATATTAACGGCTTTGTCGGCAGTTCCATATACTAAACCTTGTTGAGTCAGCACAGTCATCGGGAATTCAAATTCGTTCCAAGAACCATCTGCATTATAATCAGCGTCCATAGCACGGTTGTTGGAAGGAGTACCATTATCAACGAAATCACCACCTATTACATAGGCACCGGAACCGGATGTACCATCGAAGAATAGACGATGAGATAGTTTGGTGGCGGATTTGAAACCAATGTGCATATAATACTCTGCAGGAGCTGCCATAATTTCAGCCAATTTGCTCAATTTCTCCGTATTCTGAACATTTATTGCCCAACCGGACCAACCAACGTTTAAAACAGAAAGGGAGACCCAACCTTCGGTTAAATTGAAGAAATTCTTACCTTGGGTTTGACCGGCATCCATGGTTTTCTCCCAAATATACAAATAGTTTTCAGCATCATCTACACGAAGGTCTGCAACAACCTTATCAGATATTTGTTCATAAGTCGTTGCATCCATAATGATTGGGAAATAGTTACTACCTTTCAAGCATTCGTAATCTTGAGTAGTTCCGCCACCTTGGTTACCTCCTGCCTTAGCCACTTTTACGAGACAAGAAGCCTGACTTGTTTCATTTTTAGCTACGATAATAGCATTGCCTTCTTTCATTGCTGTCACCAAACCGGCATCACTTACAGTTGCGACTGCATCATTTGAGGAAGACCATGTAACAGCTACATTAGCTGTCAATTGGTGAGTAGCACCGACTTCAAGAGAGATTTCGGATTCACTTAAAGTAACTTTTTTAGTGGAGTCTTCAGGATTAGTTTGCTCCTCTTTCTTGTTGCAAGCTACAATTGTTAAAGCAGCCATTGCAAAAACCAAAAGTTTTTTCATGTTGTTAATAAATTAAAGTTGTTAATAATGTGAATTATATAATGTCTTTATACATTAATATTCCGGATTTTGCTGCATTGGTTGAGCGGTTGGATTAAGTGATATTTCTTCATTTGGAATGGGGAATATCTCATGTTTTCCGGCAATAAACTCATTGATATGTCCTCGAACTTCTGCAGATTCCTTATCTCTGTAAGCATCCATATGAGCTTTCAAACCATTTCCATCCACACCTTCCCAACGAACGAGGTCAAACCAACGATGTCCTTCCATTGCAAGTTCACAACGACGCTCATGGCGCAAAGTCTCAATGGTAGCCGAGCCTGCAGAAGCTAAACCTACACGATCACGTACCTTATCTATATAGGTGAGTGCTGTTCCGGCATCGCCCGAACCTAAACATGCCTCAGCATACATCAATAACACATCTGCATAGCGGATTTGCCTGTTATTGAGAGGGCCGCGGGAATCGTGAGAATAAGGACGTTTACCATAGCCTCCACCATCCTCGGCACGATAAACAGCATACTTATTATTAAGCAAGAAATTACCTAAATACCCTTCCTCCGCCTCATTTTGGACTAAGACACTGGTTGGATCTCCTGTAACGGACTTAATCCATGCCGGATCGTAAGGATTGATGATAGCTGCAGACCTGCGGATAGAATCATTGGTCTCAAACTCGTTATACAAATCCCACGTCGGGTGATTGAAGCCCCAACCACTACCAATGAGAGTAGAACGGCTACGAACCAATGTCTGGGTAAATGAACCGGCTGTATAGCCGAAATGGATTGGGTCACCATCCCCACCATAAGAGCCCCAAAATACATCCGCATATTGAATCTCAAAAACCGACTCTATGCCGTTTTCACCGGCTATGGTAAAATTGTCCTCATAATTAGGGCAGAGGTCATACTCACCGGAAGTGATAATGGAGTCACCCCACGCCTTAGCATCAGTATAACATTCAGATTGTGCTTTAGCAATACCGGTTCTGGTTACACCATCTTGGCCACGCCAATACGGAGATGCCATATATAGGTTCGTTTTCAAGAGCATTGCTTGAGCAGCACCTTTCGTAGCACGTCCTAAATCCTCACTTGTATATAGAGACGAACTCTTTACAGGAAGGAGTTTATTAGCCTGCTCCATATCAGAGAGTATTTGATTAAAAATCGTCTCAACGGAAGCACGTTCTACCGGCCAATTGTCGGAATTATCAATAACTGTAGTTACCAACGGCACGCCTGCGAAGATACGAACCAAACGGAAATAGTAATAACCACGCAAATAATAGGCTTCACCTAATAGACGATTCTTCATCGCCTGCGTGAAATTCTCATCTATACCTACCTCCATATCGGATATGTATTTGATAGCCAAGTTGGCGCGAGCTATACCTTGATACTGTGCACGGTAGAAATCCTTGAGCAACGAGTTTTGAGAAGTCGTCCTCCAGTTCTCTATATCATACACATCAGCCATATCGGAAGTACTGCCACCACCCTTCAGAGCGTCATCCGACGCGATATCGCCGATGAACCATTCGGAACAATAAGTTTCATTAAATTCCCACATCAACGGAGTATATGCTGCCGTTACGGTCTGAACTGCAGCAGCAGTTGTGGTAAAATAGTCATTTAAGGTGGTCTGCCCCGGAGCCTGCTCCGTGAGATAATCCTTACAAGAAGGCAGGGATAGCACCAATAAACTTAGTACAATGATGGATAAAATTTTCTTTGTTTTCATATCGCTGTCCTCCTATTAGAATGTTACATTAAGCCCAAAGGTGAAGGTGCGGCTCTGTGGATAATTACCATAATCAACACCACCACCTACCTCGGGGTCATAACCACTGTAACCGGTTATTGTAAATAAATTTGAAGCAGTCATATATAAACGCAACCGATTGCAATAGAATTTCTCTGTCCATTTTTTGGGGAAAGTGTACCCTATCTGAAGGTTCTTCAAACGAAAATATGCACCATTCTCTATAAAACGAGTGCTATGTTCTGTATTGGTAGCAGAGCCAAAGGGATTAGGAATTGTACCATTGCGGTTTTCCAACTGCATATAGTTGATACCATTATTAATCAAGGCGGTTTGAATGGCCTCGCTATACCCTACCCAAACATTGTTGACCATATTGGCAGATAGCGCATATGACGTTCCGTCACCCTCTAAATACTGGCGCTGGAAATTATATATCTGGTTACCCGCAGCACCTTGGAAGAATAGTTGCACATCTACGCCGTAGAAATCCATACTGAAGTTTAGACCATACGTGAATTTCGGGAAAGGATTACCGATGACTTTTTTATCATAATCGTCTATTTTGCCATCCGGCACACCGCCCGGGCCACTCAAATCCTTGTATTTCGCATCACCTGCATGTACACCGATTGTCTCGGTTGTATAACTATATAAATGTTGGAGAGCTTCTGCGTCAGAGGCATATATGCCCTCGTACTCATATCCCCAGAAGGAATTTAAGCCCAAGCCTTGATCCGTCTTGGTAAGTGTATTGTTTAGATAAATAGGACTACCACCATTAACAGCGGTTACTTCGTTATGGATATAACTGAAATTAGCACCGATAGTATAATGGAATTTACCCGCTGTGTTCTCGTGGCTCAAAGAGACTTCCACGCCTTCATTACGGATGTTCCCCACATTCTTAATCAAAGCACCTCTATTACCCACATGGGCAGGAGCATAGACATTCATCAAGGCGTCCAAGGTATTACGGCGGAAGTAGTCTATGGTACCGCTTAGTTTACCGTTCCAGAAACCGAAGTCAATACCCGCATCCCATTGCTCATTGGTCTCCCACTTACCGGCGGTATTAACCTGCGTCAACACGGTAGCGCCGATTGCCACATCTTGAGTAAGCCCTAAAGGATAACCGGTAAAAATTCCTAAGGGATTCGTGAACATATTAACCACAAAAGAATTAGAAGGAATACCATCGTTACCCACTTGACCATAGCCCAAACGGAGTTTCAGATTATCTATGAAACTATAATCCTGCATCCATGGTTCTTGACTAATACGCCACGCCAGAGAAGCAGATGGAAAATAGCCCCACGGATTGGTAAACTTACTGGAGGCATCAGCACGGAAGTTCACCGTTGCCATGTATCGATCGTCATAACTATAGAACGCACGCCCGAGGAAAGATAAACGTCTCTCTCTGCCAACTCCGTCGCTGGAAGGATTAACATCTTCAGTTGCATTGTTAATATACCAGTTACTGGGAACCGGATTAAGAATTGTGGAGCCTCCGCCACTGATACTATAGTAATTATACTCGGACCAAGTTTGACCGACCATCACACTGAAATTATGCTTACCGATTTTCTTAGCATATGTCGCCGTTACTTCCTCTAAGAGTGTCATATAGCGCGCCATAGACGACCCTATGTGGTTTAAGGGATCAGTGTTATAAGAGGAATAGATATTCGGATACGTAAAAGTACGATTTCTATTGAGAGAGAAATCCATACTGATACTCGGTTTAATTACCAATCCATCAATCGGTTTAATCTCAATATATAAATCACCAACTGCACGCTCTACTTCATTCTTCGGCTCGCTATTGAATGCCATCACATAGGGATTAGTCACATTCTTAAAGTTACTACCGGCGCTATAATGACCACCAATATCCTCCCCATTGACATTCACACTGCCTTTGGGATAATACACAGGATCCCAAGGAGCCATAGAAAGTGCGCCACTTAAGATACTCGCTCCGGCAGATGGATTATTATTCATGGCATTACGACCTGTGGAGTAACTAAAATTAAGGTGCTCACCAATCACAAGCCACTTGCGAACCTCGAAATCAGTGTTTAGCCTTAAGGTCAAACGCTCGTAATTAGAACCTATGATAGTACCATTCTGATTAAAATAGCCGGCGCTGAAAGCATAGTGCCCTCTTTCGCCTCCACCGTCAATGGACAGGTTGTAATTGTGCATAAAGGCATTTGGAACAAATACCTCATCTTGCCAATCGGTTTCCTGAGTACCATAGTCGAAATTGGTCGGATAGTACTCACTGGCGCCCAAACGCCACGCCCTAAGCCAGCCATTAAACCCGTCAGTCAAATAGTCAGAGATTTCCGAGGCGCCATTACGCATAGCACCCATACGCAACATTAGAGAAGTATGAGCATCACGACCTAACACATCCAATTTCTTCCACCTGTTCTGGAAACCCCAGTAGGCATCAAAATTGATGGTCGGCTTCTTGCCCTCTGCACCCTTACCGGACTTGGTGGTTATAAGGATTACACCATTAGCACCTCGGCTACCGTAAATAGCAGCGGCGGATGCGTCCTTCAAGATTTCCATAGATTGGATATCTTGGGTTGAAAGGAAGCTAATGTCGCTCGTGATAACACCATCCACTACATACAAAGGGTCATTACCACCAAGTGCAGAACCGATACCACGGATACGAATAGTGGCGGCTTGGCCGGGTTGACCGGAAGAAGTGGTAACCGTTACACCCGCAGCACGACCTTGCAATGCCTGGTCTAAACTGCTCACCGGCGCCTTTGCCAAATCCTCTGCTTTCACCGATGCTACCGAACCCGTCAGGTCACTTTTCTTCATCGTACCGTAACCTACTACAACCACCTCATCCAAGGCGGTATTGTCCGTCGCAAGCGTGATAACACCTAAATTGGTGTTTGCACCTAATTTAATTTCATGTTCTTTGAAACCTAAATAGGAGATTACCAGAACATCCCCGGCTTTAGCGTCGTCCAAAACAAAGACGCCGTCAAAGTCCGTAATAGTACCCATTGTAGTGCCTTTGATAGCGACATCCGCACCGATAACGGGATCCGGTTCTCCCTCTGCCATCACAGTACCCGTGTACTGCGCCATTAAAGTGCCCGTTACTAAAACCGTGAGAAGAGCACTCAAGAAGAAGCGTTTTTTCATGTTAATATATTAAAGTTAATTATTTAGCAATTAAATTTCTTAAAAGCACGCAAAGATACAAAAAAATTCCGACCCATACAAAAAAAAGTGACGATTTTCCGCAAATCGCCCCTTTTTGGAATTAAAATACAAAAATTGTCTCAAATTCTACTATTCTTGTTGCATTACTTAACACGAATGCCTTGCACATTGAATAATTGACCGTCACGTTTAATCAGCAGTTGCCCGTCATACAGGAATTTGGTTACCTTCACGTCCTCAACCTCAATCTCCTCCAATCCGGTCTCCATCGGGATAACGGCCATCTCTGGAGCTACATAATCAGTCGGACGAGCTGCGCCAAAGTCATCAATGCACACATAGGTCGGAGTATTTACGCCCCAATCGCCCGTGTCTGTACTCAGCATACCTATTTGCAATTCGTCAATCTGACCTAACTCGGCTAAGCTGACATAAGTCCAGTCGGCAATGTATTTGCCGTCAACGGCGAGGTATACATGCTTGCCGCTAACCACTTCACCATTCAACTTACCGCCAAGCACAAGAGTTAAAGTGTCTTGCTCTGTGAACTTACGAGCGGGAGAAAAATCATTGGTCGTGATACCGCCTACTGTGTAAGCATTGTTGTTCACAAACATTCCTTCGACAACTTGCGCATCAAATTTAATGCTGTTATTGCCTTTAAAATCGGAATACCATACCACGAAGTTATCCCCGCTGTGTGCACCACCGCTTGCGCTGCGATAGGGTTCTGCAAGACCGGCAGAGGTTTTCTCAGTCTCATTGCTTACTACAAAGGCATAATAATACGGTGTTCCCCACGCGTCATCCTTGTAAGTAGAGAATGTGTAGGAACCGCTCTCCCATGTGTTTACGCCACTTACCCAACTCTCTTGAATACCGGCTGCAACGTCTTCAAATGTTGCTACTTCAGAGTGAGCTGCTAATGCTACCAACAGCGCACTCGCAAAAAGAATAAATTTCTTCATCTGTTTGTTGTTTTTAATATTAATAATTATTGTTAATTGTCACGATTTCACCATTCCATCTCCCCTAACATATTATACACTCGTCCGCCTGCTTCTATCACCACATGTCCGTCAACTATTCTGCTCCGTGCCTTTCTTTCTCGGCTCTGCCCATCGGACATGATGCCTTGCACCTCGTCCACTCCTGTAACTATATTGAGATCCTCTGCTCCCAATACCTCAGTACTTGTTTCGCCTATCCAGCCGCAAGTCTGATTAACTCCTGTATAAACCCGGACAAAATCCACCCCATCCAAACTCACTCGTTCACGCGTCTCTATATCCACAGCCCAATCCAAATCTATGCTGTCCGTTGTATTATCGGCATACCCAAACGCATACCTTGCTAAAAGCCAATGCTCTGCCTCGGCCGTGCCGACATTAACAGCATTATTCGGTAGCCGCGTGCCTCGGAATATTAAAGTCTTTTCCTCCACGCTTTCCGGCCAATAGGCCTGCGTATGGTACCCGTTACGATAGACATAACCGCTATCGCCCTGGTTATCCCGCCAGAGTATATCCTGATTGACACTATCGGGCTTATAATAGGTTATCTCATAACCGAATACCGTTTCCGCGCTATCCTCTGCCGCCCCGGCTATCTCATACCAAACATCATCGGCTTCGCCATTGCCGTTATCGTCACGACTGACCATGATAATTCCGGGCTCACTGTTGTTTAGGAAGCCGTTGCCGCGTATCTTGAGGTCAGCTCTACCCGCCGCATTCATGACCCGATGGTCAAATTCAAAGGTCACATATCCACCATAGGCACCGAGGTATAGTACACCGCCCGTAGAGCCTACTATGCGACTCGGGTCACAAATAGTTGTGTTCGCAAACTGTCCCGGCGCCGGCTTATACTCCAACACGCGACTTATATACGGCGACACCGCCAGTAATATCATCAACATCGTCTTCATTCCTGTTTATTATGATTAGTTTTGTTACTTTTATTATAGTTTGCTATTGGGCACATGGACTCCCGGTCTCCTGGTCAGTTGGTCTCACGGTGTCCTGGTCTCCTGACCATCCTGCCTCATGGCATCCTGGTCTTACTGCCGTAGCGCAAAGTGCCCCGGAATATCTCCTGTCATGACATTCCACTTGGCGCGCCCGTCTGCACCGATGCACCACAGCGTTCCGGGAGTCACATAGTCCTTAGCGTCAGTAATATAAATATCCTTGGTCGTCGGATGAACGGCTATCCCATACGGCAATCGCACGTGTACGGTTTTGTCTGCGAGAAAGTGCGGATTAACGACTCTCTTTTGTCGCACATCGACAATGCTGTAACTGATTTCATTCGACATCGTCTGATTACTCCACTCTGCACCTATTATATATAAGCTGTCTCCGTCCATCCACATGGAATTAACTGCCACTTCCACCGTATCGACTACCCCACTTTCTATATTGAAGCAAAAGAGTCGGGAAGGAATTTTCCCATAATTCCCGCGGGACGAAATCCATAAGTTGCCATACCTGTCTCCTCGCACATATTGCAAGTTAGGTGCAATCTTGATACGCTCCACTTCCCGCATAGACCCTATATCAATAACACTGATTGTTGAGTCAAATTCCGGTAGATAACCGCCGCTGTTCGCCACATATAATCGGCTACCGGCTACCTCCAACTCATCCGGCTGTGAACCGACATGGCAGATTGTGATGAGTTGGAGGGTCGCGGTATCAAACTGAGCCACATATCCCACATAGGACGTGACATAACCAAAGCCTTCATGAAACGCTAAATACCGGCAATTAGGCACTTCGATACTGCCGATATGCTTTGCCGTCGCGGCATCCATAACCTCTATGAGATTGGAACAATTGATGACCGCATACAGTTTACTGCCATACTGCTTGATATCATTACCTACATCGCCCATTTCCTGAACCATAGAGGGATTGGCTTGGCTGTAGATATTGCGGGTATAACTTCCTTTGCGGCAGTCATAATAATCCAGAGTGGCCTTGTTGGAGCCCATATTGCCTTCGTTAAGCAGATAGAAGCCCACCGGTCCTTCATACACCGGTTCACCCACCTGCTCGCTTTCGGCAGGCCATATCACTTCGTCCCCCCTGCATGCAACGAGCAACAAGGAGATGAGTATCAATAGTATAGACAAACGTATCTTCATTAGCGGTTATATTATGGCTTTTAAGACGAGGCGCCCGTTTATACCCGGCATAGGGTAATTGAGAACCACATCATATTGCTGATTCAGCAGGTTATTGATTTCCACAGCGGTATGGAGCTTCCACCCATTGAGTTGGAATAGTTTACTGATACTCAAATCATGGGTGTACCACGGCAGTTCATAATTCGCGCGGATATTGGCACTGTTATGGTACCGCTCTCCCACGTAGATAAAACTGTAGTTCAGTGCCCAACCGCGCCAACTGACATTACCGATTACCGAACCGCTATGCCACGGCTGATAGGCTATTTGTCCGCCATAGGTTATCTCACCCGGATGTGTCCAATCACGCGCACTCTGGTAGGAATAAGTTCCGCTGATAGAGAGTTTTACATCATATTGAAAAAGCATCTCCAACGAGGCATTGATATCCGCGCCCCAGATGACGACATAGCCGATATTCATCATCTGCCAGCGGTACTGGCTGTTACCCTTCGGGATAGCGACTATCTTATTCCGTATTTGGTTGCAATATCCGTCAGCTTTCACATGCACACGGACTCCCGGGCACCGGGCATCTCGGGTTCTAAAATCATGACTCCACTCGGCGCCCAAATCATATTGCGTAGCGTCCTCGGGTTTGAGGCTGATATTGCCCAAATCGGCATAGTAGAGGTCATTGAATGTCGGCATACGAAAAATATTCTTATAGAACGCCCGCAAGTATAATTGCTCTTTCAGCATCGGTTGGTAACTCAGCGTCACTGCCGGCGTGCACCTGTTGGTGGACGTTGCCATATCCCGTACAAATGTCCCGAGCACACTTGCCTGTGCGCTTATCCATTTGTACTTAAATTGGGTCGCTGCCGCCACCAAGCCGGTATGCCTGACAGGGTGCTGCGTGGAAGCGACTTCATAGCCTTGCCATGTTCTGTTGTAGGCGGCATCAAGCCAACCTAATTGATAATCGCCGCTTACACTCACGCCCCACCACTCATAAATCTGATACTTCAACGCCGCCGACAGATATAGTTCCTGCTGCTGGAAGTGATTATCAATCGTGTACAATGTGGTATCGGGGTTGTAATACCGCATCTTATCGTTGCTGTATTTCCCTTGTACCAAGAGGGACAGGGCATCCCAAGTATTTTGGAATGCACCCTGCACAAAGGCATTGCGATCCCACTGGCGCTGCTCTGAGGTCCATAGATTACGCACTATCGCGCGAGGAATACCCCGCTCGGATTGGTAATAATATCCTTTCACATGCCATTTGCCCTCCGGCAGATACCCGAATATGCCTGCTTCTCCACGGAAGGCTTGTATATCGCCGTTCTGCCGTATGCCGACGGTGTCCCATGCCACGCTCTTGTCGGGGTTCAGTTTATGGATCCTAAAATGGTATCGCCCGGTTGAATAGGTATATTCGGCATTAAGGGAGAGGTGAACGCTCTCACTGAGTTTATGTTCGTATAGGATGGAGGGATTGGCGAGTCCGAAGGTTCCCGCTTTCATACCTACCATGAGGTTGTAGTTTTTGCCCTCAAACTTCGGACGGCGTGTTTTGATATACAAGGTTCCGGCAGCACCATAGTCCTTCGCAGCCTGCAAGAGTTCGGGCTTTTGGCCGTTGTAGAGGGATATTTCCTCTACATTATCCATGCTGAATTTCCCCAAATCGACAATGCCGTTTTGGGCATTCCCCACCTCTATTCCGTCATAAAAAACGCCGAGGTGATGCGTGCCCATGGAACGAATATCCACGGTTTTAAGACCTCCTACACCGCCATAGTCTTTTATCTGCACACCGCTAAAGTACCGCACCGCATCCGCAACGGAGTTGACTGAGAGCTGTTCTAACTGCACGCCCTCTAACCGCTGAACCGGCATCACGGGCTCCTCACGCCTGTTAGCTACCACCTCCACTTCCTTCAAGGTAAACAAAGTGTCTAATATACTTTTTCCCCTCGAGTAACCATTCTCCCTATCGTTTGCCATCCCGGTATCCTGGTATCCTGGTCTCTCGGCATCCTGGTCACCCGGCATCCCGATTTTTCCCCCTCTATACGTTTCCCTCGCAGCTCTCCCTGCGCTATACACACCTGCGCCAGCCGCCTTTTCGACAGCAAGCACTCTGGGCGACACCGACATGACCACTACAAGCGGGCACCATAAACATATGTACAGTATAAACTTCTTCACACCTTTCCCTATTTCGCGAGGGTCCAATGATTGCTCACAGATTGTCTTCCGGCTTGGTTTCCTTCCCATTCCACACCACAAGAGGGTGTTTCACAGTGGTCTCCCTATATTACATTTTTCGGGAGTGTGTAGAACTGAACATAAGTCTTTCGGGAGCGTGGGCTCCCGCGTAACTGAGTTCGAGCATAACCTTACGGCAGCGCGTCTGCGCAGGTCTCGCACCTGCTTCCATTATCCATGAGCACCGCAATTTTCCATTGCGACGACAAAAGTACTACATTTTTTTTTATAATGCAAATTTTTGTTACAAAATGTAACTTTTTTAGATATTTTGGGCATTTAAGGCATAAAGGAGGCCTATCCGCCTCCTTTTTTTTACCTATCCAAGCCGCGACCACCTTTATAGATCCCTTATGGATCTGTTATGGTTCTTCTATCCTCTTCTTTCTCCTGACATCCGGCCTCCTGGGCACCTGGTCTCCTGACATCCCGGACTCCTGGCCACCCGGCATCCCGGGCACTTGGCATCCCGGTCACCCGGTCTCCTGGGCACTTGGCATCCTCAGTCTCCTTGGCACCCGGTTTCCTGACATCCCGGACTCCTGGCCACCCGGCATCCCGGACTCCTACATTCTTCTCGTCCCGGTACAATGCGGATAATCACTACATCCCCAAAAGAAATCTCCTTGTCGACTTCCCTTCTTCACCATCTTCTTTAACATGGGCTTTCCACATTGTGGACAACGGGGAGCACCTTCTTGTACAGCATCTTGTTGCTTATGGGCAATACGCACACGCGTCAACTCCTCAGCAAAGCCACCTGTCTCTTCGAAACTATTAAGCAATTTCTCAAGATATGATGTCAGCATAACTTCCAACTTACGACATAGTACAAATAGCACATTGGCAGTTTCGACCAACGATTTGTCAGCAACAAAAGGAGCGTAGTACGCTAACTGATTTTTAATGCATTCGACGGCATCGTGAGCCCATTCGCCGTTGGTGTATTCTTTTATATCAAGAGGTATTAACATAATTGCTTTTGAGGTCGGATTAGTTGTTTTCCAAAGCTCACCTCCTTCTTCAACAATAACCTGTAGATAATCTTCCGACAGCTCCATGATACTACCTCTTGCCACATCGATAAGTTTCATTTCAGTTTCTTTGGATGTGGCAGCACGTGCCGTACCTTCTGCGATATTAGCATAAACGGAACGGGCAGCCATATACATTTGGTCATAAAGTCGCCCCTTGGGGTCGTTTTTCACATTAAGGTATTGATCGCAAAACTGCTTTGTCAAGGTCGCGATGCAATGCGCCAACACCCATGATTCGAGATGGTAATATTTGGCGGTAAAGAAATTAATAGGCATATTATATGATTTTTTTGTTTCTTGACATCCTAGCCTCCTGGCATCCCGGACTCCTGGGCACCTGGTCTCCTAGTCTCCTCAGTCTCCTTGGCACCTGGTCTCCCGGCATCCTCGGTTTCCCGGCATCCTGGGCACCTGGCATCCCGGTCTCCCTGTCTCCTGACCGTCCTGCCTCCCGGTCTCCTGGTCTCCTGACATCCTGGGCACCTGGGCACCCGGTTTCCTAACATCCTCCGTCTCTCGACATCCCGGGCACCTGGTCTCCCGGTCTCCTACCCTCTCTTGCGGCGGCGAAGGACAAGTACCCCTCCGGCAGCCGCCAGCACCAACATAAACCACCCGTCACCGATAGGGAACGGCTCGGAAGGATTATCAGGATCCGTCTCGTTTTCAAATCCCTCGTCTTCTCCGACTTTACGCGCATGAGTAGGGCGATGAGGGGCATATCCGGGCTCCATGTCATAGGTCGTGTATGTTCCACCGGTCACTACAACGGAAGAGTACAGCGAGCCGGAGCCTTGGAGGGTTGAGGTGGACTGGAATGTCATCTGGGGCAACTCCGCTAATTGCTGAGCATAGCCATTAAGCATCACCATTACCAAAAGGGTGAATAGTGTATATCGCAAAGTCTTCATAGCCTTACCTCCTTTACTCTTTTACCGGTTGAATCATATATAATGCCATGGTACAAGATAAAGACTTTATCATGGAATATGAACTTAATCGGTCTATCCGGATCACTGCCTATATCTAAAGCATCAATCACGGTCGGCGTTTGGCGTTCTCCTACGATTGCACTGATAGCAAATCGATTGGTGTAAGTGCCGGCATTTGCAGTAAATATATAATTATCATCAATCAAATTAGTGATAGTGCTATTGGTGTTATAATCTATAAGGTAAACTCCGGCAAGTTGTTCCACCTCACTACTATTGGTCAACGAGAAAGTATATTGCCCGGTTTCCGGTATCTTTACCACTACAGGTATCCACTCTTGTGCCAGTTCTTGGTTAATAGCCAGATAGGCCATATCCATATTATTGTAAGACATATAGGTCTTTAGCGTATTGGCTTCGCCAAGAATCTTAACCAAATCGGCATTAGTCTCATACTCCGCTGTGAATTCGTCTGCGATAATGAGTCCCATTTGGTCATGTGCTGTTTCGCTGCTCAAACGGATATAGGCATCTTGCTCTGTCAGCACCTCAGCAGTTGCCGTGTACCGTAGAGCGACAGAAGGAGCTACTATTTGGCTTGACGAGAAAGTAATATTCTGCGCTTCAGCATTGTTTGCTTGCACGAAGAAACCGCTTGCCGGCTTGAGGTTGGCCTCTGCAATATTGACTTGATCATAATTCATAAAATCTATGTCAGGTATTGTTGCATACCGTATTGAACCGCCATTTTGATATTGCAGTTTTCCGCTTATTCCTTCGTTGTCGCCATTAAAGGTGGACATATATGGGTTGCCGATGAAGTTCCATCCAACGGCGTACCAAGGTGTTGTTGTCCCTATCCCCCACCCGGTCACGCTCACTTGATCTTTGTGTGTGCCGCTTACTTCGCCTTGTTCGCCTAAGGCAGTCCAACTTGCCGAAGGAATAGTCAGTGGCATTCGTATAATAGAGAATGCTTTGCCTGTCGGGCGGCGTGCCGTCATGGCATATCCCTTGGAGGGCTCTAATGTCGCCGGCAGCGGACTGTATTCCTTCCAGTTAGCACCTTCTGCTACACCGGCTTGGATATTGGATGCGCGGCTTGCTCCATCATAGTAACGCAACTTCACACCTGCGCTCGCGGCACTATTGCTGTTCTTGTAACTGATACTGCTTGTTGCAACCGGGAACGGAACAGCGATCGGATAGTACTGGTCATAGTCAATATACCAATCCGCATACATGTTCGTGGCTTGCAGCGTAGCCGTGAAAGGCGTTATATACAACCGTGCCACATCGTATGTCTTCGTTCCTGCGCGGCTCCAGCCGTTACGCAGTACCACGGTTGTAGCAATCAGCGTGCCCGTCGAGGCTACCACCGTCGCACCCGGATAGATGTTCAGTTCCTTAATCGTCACATTGCTGCCGTCGTAAGCACTCGGATCTACGGTTACTGTCTTGCCCGGTAATACATGCACTTCCGTATTCCAATAACTCTTAAGAGGATAATTAGCTTTGTCGATAGTAATGTTGCTTGCTACTATCTTTGGAACGACGAGACTTGTCATAGCCTTTACCGTAGCGTCTTTCTTCCACTCCAACCTCAGCAATGCTCCGTTGCTGGTAGCGGCGGCAAAGTCTATGCTTCCGCCGAAGTTCACCGTGTAGTTATATTTCGATGACTTGTTCTTTGCATCACTTGCCTTCGTCTGAACAAGCGTAATTGCAGAACTGCTTGCACCGTTCAGATGCGCCACAACCGAAGTCGCATCAATGCCTGTTGCATCCACTTCTATCACACCGCCGTGCTGTCCCCATTCTACGAAGTAGGCCTCCGTGAACGGAATATCAGTCGCTGGGATCAGACGGATTGCTCCGACACTTCCGGTAGTAAAGAATCCCCATTGCGGATTACCGGCGTTCTCCTTGAGAACGAACGGTGCGGTGTTGTTGGAGCACGTAATGCTATACTGCGCGTCTTGCGGATTCGTAATACTCGTAGCCGTCTGGGACAATGTCCACCAGTATTGCGAACCAATGTTATTGGTTACAGTTGCCGTTCCGTCTCCTTTGACGGTAGACGTTCCTGTTGCCGATCCGAACAACGGCTTGTTGCTGTTGTTTTTCATTCCCAACTTGACGGTCTCACCATTGGTATACAACTTGCCGCCGCTTCCACTATTCTGTCCGTACAGATTATAGATGTTACTTGCAGCAGTATAAGCTGCAGATGGATTATCTATATTATCCACAGCTATCTCAACCGGACTTGGATTGGTCAGGTCGTTCATAGTCGCCGGCAAAGCCAACCATTTGTTGTTTCGTTTGACAGCGATTACAAAGTCTGCCGGCAAGTGACGTCCGATCACTCGTTTCGTATCAATCGTTGCAGTACGAGGTTCACCGGTCACACTTACTGTCAGGCTTGTGAACTCATCCAATCCGTCACTTGTATCCCCTGCGTCCGGAGTATAGAATACATATACATCTGCATCCACAACACCGTATTCATCCGTCTGCGGAATCGTTCCATCCGCTTTCTTGATAACGAACTTACTGCTCAACGGGAAGATAGAGAACGTCAATGCCGTGTTATGCGGCAGGCCGTTACCGGATACATGGAATGCCTCTTGCGAACGAACAGTCTTGCTGGCTGCCGAAGTGATAAACACGATATCTCCGCTCGGACCCGTCAAAGTCCAATCCGCACAGCTGAACTTATAGTCAGTATATGCGATAGTCTTAACTGATTGTATAGCAGAATAACCTGTTCCGGCAGAGTTGGTTGCATATGCGCGAACATAATAGGTCGTACCTGTTGTCAATTCGCTGACGGTTTTGCTGGCAAAGTTGGTACTTGCAGCAATATCAGCAGAAGCAACGGTTGCTGTGCTGACACCGGACTCTCCTAATTTCAGAGTCTCCGTAGTACTTGCACTCGTGCTATATATGTATCCGTATGCAGTAATTGCTGCGCCACCTTTATTGCTGACTTGCGCATTCGTAAACGTAATGCTGGTGGGAGTCGTTGATGTGCCGGTAAATGCAGTTACGGTCGGCACAAGTGCATTAACAGTCATCGTGCAATTCTTGGAAACTGCGCAATAAGGATCATCTGCTGCAACACTCAATCCGATAGTAGTAGTACCCGCAGCCACGATATGCACTTTCCCATCAACGATAGTTGCTACATCTGTATTACTACTGGTCCATGTTTTTGTTCCACTTCCTGCCGAAACAGTATGTGTCGGCACAAAGTCTGCACTACCAAAATCTTTACTGAAATCCGACATAGTTATGCTTCGTGAGGTGCATGCTACTTCGAAATTAGCAGTAATGGTTTGATTAGCATGAATATAGGCATAAGTTGATGCAGACATATCATTATCAATTTCCCAATCTGTGTCCTCATCTCCATCTGTTGTCCAACCCAGGAATTGATATCCGTCAGCAGGTGTCGCTACTAAATCGAGTCGCTCATTGCTCATTACACGAGTCCTTGCAGAACCATTCACCTTTGCTGTCATTGTTCCTGTCGCAGAAGGATCAACTGCTGTAGAGATAACGTAACCACCTGTCATGTTTATAGTCACGGGAATTGATAGTACAATTACACGTCCACTTGCATCTGCGCTAGGATCTTCACCATCATAGTAAAAGAATTTAATGGTTGCCGTATGAGATGTGCGAGGCTCTGTAATTAAGTATTGGAAAGTAATTGCATATTCCCCTGCCGAAGAAAGATATGCGATATAACCATTGAGATTATCCCAGAATCCAAAGCCGTCTGTATGTCCTTCTTCCGCTACATATATAGTTTTTCCTACTAAACTAGCATCAAAATATGCTTGAAACCAAACACCATCATCATTGCTCGTTACAATACTTCCATTATCGTAGCCTACATATGCAGTTAGATAATCTGTACTCGTCCCCCAATCAAGATCGTCAATGGTGATTGAAGATACATCGAAGGAGTTGGTTCCCCACACACTCGTGCTTATTCCAACCATCATCAGGAAAGCACAAATATATTTCATATGGTTTTTCATAACTCTGTAATTTTTCATCGTTAATACTTTTTTCATATCTGTGTTTCCTTTCTTATTCAACTTGACTCCAAACAGCATAATAGATGTTGCCATTATACGTTTCTACATTGAGGTCTGCTCCTGCTTCGAGGAACGTACCCGCTCCGTTAGAAACATTTGCTCCTACGATCTGCTCGTGCGTAGCACTCGGATGAGCATCTGCCCATGTGCTTTCTATCCAACCAACCAAATGCAGGTGACTTCGCTCACACGCATTATAACTTGCACCCGGATCACTCACATCCGAATGCGTCGGAGTGGGCTTCGTATGGGTTACAACACCCGATGTTACCGTCGAAGAAACAACACCATCCGTTCCCCAATTAGTGAAGTCCGTCTTGCCTTGTAAGTTATCCACGAATGTTACTTTGGGCAGAGGTTTCACTGTTACATCAATGGTCGCTGTTTTTGCTCCGGCGTCCGAAGATGTCAGTGTCACACGCTCTGGCTCTCCCGGTGTAACTGCTTTACCGGTCAATGTAATCTTATCATTGTATCGACCAATCGTCACGTATGTGTAACTACCGGTAGTATACCCCTTGGTCGTGGTGTTTACCGGATCATACGTCACTGCTATATCTTCCGCCTCACCCAAATAGAGTGTCGTTGCAGACTTCGCCACATTCAGCGAACTCAGTGCTACATTTGCCACAGTGATTGTCACTTTCGCCGTTACACCGCTTCCGTCATCCGCAGTAATGATGATTTCAGCTGTTCCGGCTGCTTTAGCTACAACTTTACCGGTGTTCTTGTTGAACTCTAATACTGCATTGCTTTCAAGATTGTTTGAGGACCATCCAACATCCTCACCATTTACTGTAGCCGACCATGTATATCCTGTGTTCAATGCATTAGCTGGTAATACAGCACCAAACTCGATCTTCACGGTATGTCCTAAAGGATCTGCAGGACTCGCTGTCTTTCCTTCTGTCGGATATAGACTTAATGCAACATTGTTACTGGTTTCTTCAAAGATAGTTGCACTTGTATTATCCTTCTTAATAGCATGCAATGTCAGGCTACTTACCGGAATAGGGCTAAACGTTGCATTGGCTGTATAGGTTCCCGTAGTGGTATTCTGCGTAAAAGTTACCGTAGTAGCTTGTGCACCACTATTGCTTACAGAACCATAAGCAATATCCGTACTCAAGCTTGCAGGTGTCACGCCGGTTGTGCTCCATGCGGACAAGTAGTATCCCGCATTCGGAGTAACTGTCATCGTCGTCTGCCGAGTTTCTGCATCTGCTCCGCAAGTACCTATAGTCCCCTCCGGCGAGAACGTAATCGTTCCATTCGCAGGACTATTTGTTGCTAACGTTACATTCTTGTCGCAACACGTGGTTAGGAATCTAGAACTTTCTCCTTGATAGGTTACCACAACTCTTGATATTTGAGCAGCCGCAGAATTAGATACAAAGTTAAAATACTTCAAGCCCTCACTTGCACCGAAATCATAGGTGGTCTCGGTTGTCGTGCTATGTGTCTTTTCATTGGTCGATGTAGGCTTGGAAGTTGTGCCAACATACATTTTAAAGGAGTTAGCAGTATATGCTTTTACTTTGATACTGATGATATTGCCCGGCATTGCGGTTTTATTCCAGAATCCAGCTCCGCTTTCATTCCTAATTTGTATAACAGGATTAGAACTCGGATTCTGGTATATTATGTTATTTTTTCCAATGGTGATAGTATTATCGTTGCTGTCGTCAATATTAGAATCGTCATTATTATAACTTCCCCCCCAGACGCCGCTACCTGCTGAACCTGCTAATGTTAAGGTTCCATCACTTCCATCCTTTACAGCCCAAACGGCGTGATAGACCACATCGCCTGTTCCTGCGGTTACGTCGGCTAACGGACCGGAGGTGTAAACCGTTCCGCCGTCCCAAGCCGCTAATGCATCGGCATCGGCTAATACATCCGACCATGTATCGGTTGCCCAGCCGTAGAACTTATTACTGGTTGCGTCACAAGCTTCGCTGTCATCCAGTTTAGTAGGCCAAACAGGTGCTTCACCTACATACACTTTCTGCTTCCATTTATTGGTGGCATCTACTGCGCTCGCGTCTCCGCTATCATCGAATGCTGCAACGCCGTCGTTCTGGAACACTACCATGCGGTAAGGATCCTCCGACATGGTTGCATCAACCGTTACGTTATAATCCGGCATCGTGAACTGATTTCCCTCCACCGTCACCGTTGTACTTGGGTCGCCGGTCTTTGTTACCGTCCAACTACCTAAAGAATAATGTGTATCCGGTGTAGCGGTCAGCGTCACCGTTTCGCCTGCACATGCCGAACTCTTATCTGCGCTAATCGTTCCGTTTGCCACCGTTCCGCTTCCTGTTAACGTGATTGAGCGAAGCACACCGAAGTTTGCTGTTGCCGTTACATCGGCGGTACCCATTGTAATTTCGGTTAGTTGGGCTTCTTCGTCACTCAATGCTGCGCCTGTGCCGCTTATCTCCCATCCCATAAACTTATAGCCGCTGTTCGGCGATGCGTAAGCATAAACGACATCGGCATTTTTGGCTGTCGTTGCACTCAAACTAACCGAACCGCCTGCCACAGGACTGGCTGCACCGCTAACCGCGTAACTGGTACAAGTTGGCGATGTATAGTAGTTGCCGGACGGATTGCTACGTTGTTTGTACAAGAGGATTGCTGTGCTTTGTGATGTTCCTGCGCGGAAGTAATAATTGTATATTATTTGGTACGATGTATAGGTGGCAGAAGTAAAGATCCATCTGCTATTAGTACCATCGTATGTAGCTGAGAATAAATGAGGAGTAGCATCAAAAGTAATATTTCCGTCTGCATCTATTCCTAGATATTTCGTTCCGTTCTTAATTGCATATGAGTCACCAAATTTAATAATAGTCCATGTTATAGTTGCATCGCTATTAGTAATGCTTGCTCCGCTACCTGAATTATCTAATTCACTCATATACCAATAACTATTACTCGAATACCAATTAGGACCGGTATTTTTCATTGCATAACTGCCTGTCTTAATTACATAATTCCCTGTTGTTAAATCGCCTGTGCTGGTAATCTTATCATAACTTGTGCCGCTTGGTGCACTTTGCCTATACACTGCATAATAGGTTTTGTCGGCTGTCAAACTAAATGTTGCGCCATCTGCCCTATCCGCAGAGAACGATGCTTGGTTATTCGCAGCCGAACCGTCTTTCCATCCTTGGAACACCCATCCTGAGCACCCCGGTGTCGGAGTTGGCAAAGTAACATTTGTGCCGTCTAATACCGATTGTTTCAAGTTATCGCCATCCGCAATCCATGCTCCACCGGCAGACAAAGAACCATTACCGGGATTCAGAATAATTGTATATTCCTCTTTACTTGTTCCGCTCAATGCTACCGTCTTAGTTGTTGCACCGGTACTGGTAATGTCTATTTGTGCGCTGTGCGAACCAACAGCATTCGGGGAGTAAGTAACGGTAATAGTAGTAGTTGCAACGGCATTGGAGGTTGCACTTAAACTGGTTCTGTCAATTGAAAATAGACCGGCGTTTGTTCCGCTTAGCGCTAATGAAATACCTGCGTCTTTCGCCAGATTGCTTCCGCTAACGGTGAACGTCATCGTATACGGGCCGGCATTCACTTCCCGATCACCGAACGCACGCGCTGTCTCACTAACCGTCAAACTCGGTGTGTTAACGGTAATGGCAGAGATACTAGATGTTAGCGAACAGGCACCACTGCTTACTTCGCAGAAATAATATTTTGTGCCTGTGGCCGTAGTCGGCGGGGTGTAACTGCTACTCGTCGCGCCGTCTATAGGCGAAGGCTCTGGAGTAGTCTTGCTGTTCGCCGTGTTGCTGTACCATTGGTACGTCAGGGTCGGATCGCTTACATCGCCCTTGGCTGCTGTTACACTCAACGCCGTAGCTGTTACATTCATGTTGTAACTTGCGCTAGCTGCGGGTTGCCCAGAAATCGTCGGAGTATGACAGGCTTGACTAACAGTACCATTCACGGCAACTGTCTGTGAGGTTGCGCTACCGCCACTCACCGTCACACTACCCGCGTACGGAGAAGAAGCTGCTGTTTTGCCGGTAACTAATCGGAAGTAAACGGTAGTCGAAACAGCTCCACTGGTCGCCGTTAAGGTTTTACTGGATGCGTACGTGCCATTCTCTGTATCGCAAACCTCAAAATTCGTCGGAGCTGTAACTGTTAAGTCTCCTGTTAATCCTACAGCCGTTACGGTAAACGTCTGTTTGCTTCCGGGACCGGACCCTTCAATATAGGTGGATGTTCCGCTTGCCGAACCAAGGGTAATCTTCGGTGTAGTGGCAACTATATCTTGTGACTTATCGCAATGAGAACCATCTCCAAAAGCATTGATAGTAAACGTATATTCCGTTCCGGCAGTTAAACCCGAAATAGTGCAATTCTTCCTGCCATCAACGGTGGATATTCCGCCAACGGATGTCCCCTCACTTGGAGAAACACTCACGCTATAAGGTGTCGTCCCGTCCACACCACTTAAAACATCCCATTGCAACGTCGCACTCGTCCCACTGATCACTTTAACCGACCCATTTATCGAACCCAGCGCTGTGCAGCAATTTGTCATGTAGTTTGTACCGGCACTTGCCTTAACCACGTAATACCAAGTATAGGTGTTTGAAGTCTTGTAAAAACGCCAATAGGAACCTGCGTTGTCACTTAAAGCATAGGTTCCCGCATTAGAACCAGAAGCAACAGTAAATATCATACGATACTTACCGGTTGAACCATCTTGCACAAAAGTAAGTATATTAGGAGTACTCTCGGTAAAAGCAAAGTTCTTGGCTGTAGCCTGAATGTAGTTTGTACCGTTTTGTAACTTCCATCCGGTACTATTCGTTTGTACAGTAAAAGGCATCCAATCAGCCTGAGTTGTACTAACGTCTGCATCTTTGCCATTTGCATTAGCTCCTGTGACACCACTCGCTCCACTGGCGGTTGAAGTGGCTAGATATACAACATCGTTAGCGGCAATAGATGTCGCGTAGGTAAGCGCACCTCCTTTACAGAATACTGCATGGTATGTTGTCCCGTTAGCTGAAACTGTTGGCATGGACGCTGCGGAGGTATAGATAGTTTTGCCTGCAAGGCTATTAATCTTTCCGCTCCACGTTCCTGTTGACCAACCGTAGAATGTTGTACTTGCGCCCTCACCGGTATCACAACTAGTCGGAGCGTCAGGAAATGTAGGTTTTGATCCGCTTGCAACTAGCGTTGTCGTGTAATCGCCTCCGTTGTTCTGCCAAATGACTTCGTACTTACCTGTACCGGTAAGCGTGATTTCCTTGGATGTTGCTCCGGTACTACTGATTGTTAGTGTAGCAGTATGATCTCCGGCGGCAGTAGGAGAGTATGTTACAGTAATCGTTTGGTTGGAAATCGTACCCGTAGAAGGCGTTACGGATGTCGGTGAAACAGAGAACATACTTGCATTTGTTCCGCTAATAGCAAGCGTCGCATTTGCAGACAAATTGCTTCCGCTAAATGAAAGCGTGCTATTAGTCTTCCCAGATCCGTTCACCTTTGAGTCTCCTATAGCCAAACTTGTAGCGCCACCAGAAACGGTAAGGGTGGCTGATGACGCAGTGTATGTGATTACAATTGTTTTTATCTTCAGTTGTTGGTTGGATGAGTTACAGTCTTGAATGAATAGAGGAGAACTATTTGTTGCAGATAAACCAGTCGCACTTCCTGTGTATGTTGTTGTACTACTAAGTGATAGAGTCATTAAGTCACCTGTACCTACTTTGTATTTCGTAGTGGGATTACTAGCCGCTGTTATTGTAAAACCCGTAATGGTTACTCCACTCGCTGGGGTTATGGTTATAGATCCACCATTTGTGGTACTTCCATTTTGAATACCATTATATAATCGTAATTCGCTATTTTTGCCATTATAGGCTGGCACGGTATTTGCCTCATTTTTTGCAGTCGAAAATGAGCATATACCAGTCACAGACCCGCTAACATCTGTAAAGTTTGTATAGGTGCCTGACGCACCAGTTGCAGATCCCCAGCCTAATGTGTAGGAACTATCCGCCCACGCATTCCCAACTCCGAGGATGAGGGATAGGGTCATAAGAACAAGGGTAAGTTTGAACGAGTGGAAAAGGGTGTAAGTTTTCATTGTTCTTTGCATTTTAGGAAATTAGTTATTATATCTTGCTTTATATTAGTTTCGACTAATTATTGCGTTCTTTGACATACTGACATGACTGATAAAAGTGCAAAATTGCATAAAAAAGCAACTTTTTCGTTGTTTTTCTTGCATATATCTTTTTTTTATTGTATCTTTGCACCGTCAAACGACAAAAGCAAGTACAAATGATAGCCACTTTAGCCGAAATCCAGAAATTTCTCAATGACTTTCACCAGAAAGTAGAGGTGTTCGACATCATCATTTTGAATGATAGAGAAAAGAATGCAAAAACGCAAGCAGCATTGGAGTTGACTCCAAATAGCCAGCGCGAAGTAATCAAAAGTATTGTGATAGAGGATTACTCCGAAGGTCCGATTAAGAATCTACTAAATGCATGGGGCGACCTGTGGGTGTTTGGAAAAGATATCAGGGGGCAAGAGGTATACATTAAAATAGCCTATGGAATGCCTAATTCCCACGCTATCTGTATTTCCTTTCATCTCGCGGAATTTCCTATGAACTATCCATATAAGAAAGGAGGTCAATTATGATTACCGTAAGTCCACTTACCGGAGGTAAAGTTATTCTTCACAAAGAGCCGGACAAACTCACGTTTCGCAATGAGGAGTTTTCTTACACATCGTACGAGTACGAGTGTGTAGATACTGGTCAGCGCTTTACAGACAAAGAGTTGGATTGGAAGAATATGGATCAAATCTATTCCCAGTACCGTGCCAAACACGGGATTCCGTCCCCTAAAGAGTTGACAGAGACTCGTGAAAAGTACGGTCTCTCGGCTGCTAAGATGTCGGAGATCCTTGGCTTGGGAACTAACCAGTATCGGCTTTATGAGGAAGGTCAGATGCCGAGTGAGGCAATTGGCAAAATCCTCAAAAGCATTCAAGAACCGGCTGTGTTCCTTGGTTACATCGAGGGTTGCAAGAACCAGATGTCTCCGGAGGATTATCACAAACTTTGCCAGAAGATTCAGAAGACGTTCATCAAAGAGATTAAAAGTCGACCGGATCTATCTTGGTTCCGTGAGTTCCTATCATTTGGCGGTTTTACCCGCAAAGTAGCGCTCTAACTTTGAATACTACACATTTATCGGTCTGACATGGAATATGGATTCCGTGTCAGATTTGTTTTAATCAGTCATGTCACTATTTCAAAGAACACTGTTGCGGTCGGCAAATATGCCGGCGCTTGCGCCGAAAGGCGGCACACCTATGCTATAAAACACAATACTGAATATAATTAAACTAATTGCTATGGCAGGCTTTATCACTTCTTTGGTTCGCTCAGTTTGTAGTACGCTTAAGGCGGTTTATCAGTCTATGGGCAGTCGTCAGTCTCTCGTCGGCCTCTCGTCGGTATGTCGTCCGCTATTCCCACTATGTGAAGACTTGAAGATGACCGAGTCACAAATACCCACGAGTTGCCTCCGCAATCTCCGTTACGCGGCGGTGGTTCTGTTCATCCTCCTCGGAGTGGGGAATGTGTGTGGAGCGACATATACATGGACATGTAGCAAAAGTCAGACTTTTACCGCAAATTCGGCAAACTCTCTGAATGGCGTAAATTGGACACCTGATCAAGCCGGTACTTACCAAAACGCAGGTACAAAAGAATCCCCTATTCATGTAGTCCAAATAGGAACCAATACCTCTCCACAAACTCTTAATATAACGACATCAGGTATTAGTGGAACTATTTCGTCTATAACAGTTAATTGTAGTAGTAAAGACGGAAAACATACAGTAGTTGCAAAAGTGGGTAGCTCTTATACTTCTTCGTCTAAAAGCACTAGCGGTAGTTTAAGCGATGTTCAGTTTACAAGCATTAATGCAACAGGGAATATAACTCTGACATTCACAAAAGGAAACGGAAACCTACGAATACATTCTATTTCTGTCGAATATTCCACCTGCACGCCGCTGGGTCAGATAAATGGGTCGTTTCTTTTAGCCCGGCGGACACTGTGCTGAGAGCATCGTAACCCTATCGTACCCGAAAGCATAGATACCTTATACATTTAGTTATTATATCAGTATGTCAAAGGTCACTTGCTTGGGTTAAAGTGCGAAGCGGCACGACAGAAAACTATAATAAAAAAAAGGCGCTATTGTCTTGATTTACAATAGCGCCGACATCCCCTCTACACAAAATGTAGATATATAAAAAACGCGATGATAAAATAATACTTTCATAACGTCTCCTAATAATGGTGCAAAATTACAATTTTTTTCGGACATGTACAAATTTTTTTTACATTTTTTTTGCATTTGCAAAATCAAAGTTGCAAATTGGTATAATTCTTCGGTAATCGTTCGGTAAGCGTTCGCTGAGCGTTCGGTGAGCGTTGGACCGCAGTGGTTGCAAACCCTGCGTCTAAGCATTAGAACATTTGGGGATTATAAACAAAAAGAGAGGACCGAAGTCCTCTCTGAATTTGATTAGTAAACTAATCGATAGTTAACAATCACTACCTTATTTTACTTGAGCGCCGAGAACATTGATGAGGCGACCTTCGTGCATGATGAAGAGTTGACCGTCAACAATCACTTTCTTAGCAACAGCAGATTTCTCTACAACGATTTCCTCAATACCGGTCTCGTCGGGGCAGAGAGTCCATTTACCTTCGCTATAGTCGACTTCAATCTCGGTATTGGTACCGAAGCTCAGGTTAGGATTATCAATCCAAGCACCATCTTTCTTAACTTGGATTTGGTTAGACCAATTGGTATCAGCAGCCTCTTTGAACTTGAAGGCAGTACGCTCAGTAGCGGTAACGGTAGCGGTATAAACACCGGCAGCACCTTCAACAGGAGTCATAACAACGGGAGCTTCAACAACATCAGCGGTCTCCTCTTTGTCGCTACCCCAGTTGTTGAACTCACCAACAACAGCAGGAGCATAGGCAGCACAGTTAGCTGTAGGAGCTTTCAGAGTGATAGTATAGGTACGCTCTTGAGCAACACACTTAGTCCAAGCACCGTCAGAATAATCGATAACGATATTGGTCTCTTCACCTAAAACGATGTCAGGATTGTTTTCCCAGGTACCATCTACATTAACTTTGATTTGGTTATCCCAGTTTTGAGAACCGTCAGCCTCTCTGAACTTGAAGGCATGACCCTCAAAGTCATTCCAAGAATAGGTGTAGATAGTATTACCCTCTTCATCCATAGATTCGGTCATGTTAACGCCATCCCAACCCATTGCATAACCGGCAATAGCAGGAATAAAGGTTTCGCCGTTTTCGCCTACGCAATCAGGAGCATAGAGAGTAACGGTATAATCGTGATAAACCTTAGCTACGCAGGGGCTGTTGTGGAGCTTGAAGTAGAGAGACTCATAGATATACACACCTGCGCCGTAGTTTCCGCCATCATCAGCGGTAAATTTAACGTTTGACTCACCACTATAACCAGCTTCAATATTAGCCTCTTTACCACCATGGTGTACCCAAGATGCTGCATCACCGGTTTGATAAGCCCAGTCACTTGGGAAGGTACCATCCTCATTGAGTTGAACAGGTTTACCTTCGCAAGTACCTAATTCTGAAACTTCACCGTCTTTTTTCAGTTCGTAAGGCATTACGAAAACATACCAACCATCAAAACCTTCAAGTTCTTCACCATGAATCATGTCATCCGGAGTGGCAGTGTTCCAACCATTGTAAGTACCGGCTAAAACGAGGTCATTGCAGACTTGTTCATCGAAATAAACAACGAATACTACATTTCCTTCTGATGAGAATTGAGCCTCTACATCAGCTACTGAAGGAATAGTTGCCGGAGCAGCAAACATTGCTACGCTTACCAAAGCGGCAGCAACGAAAGAGAAAAATTTCTTCATTTTGTTTTTAAATTTAAGTTAGTTAATAAAGTTAATTAAATGATTCTGTAATCATTAGTATCCAAGATATTGTTTAATATTCGGATTGGTTTGCAAGTCAGAGCTCGGGATGGGGAAGACATTGAATCGGGCATCCTTTTCTTCATACTTACCTTCCCAGAGATAATCACCGGAAGTGAATCGTCCGAAACGGACCAAGTCAGTACGACGACGACCTTCCCAGTAGAACTCTTTCTGCCACTCTGCGAGCATAAAGTCATCATCAATATCTGCAGCAGAGACATTGGCGGCATGCGCACGGTCACGGAGGTCATTGATTTTGGTAGCAGCGGCACCCTTATCACCCAAACGATACTTAGCTTCTGCATAAGTCAACCAAGCTTCCGACGCACGAAGCAACGGGATATTGGTATCGGGGAATGTATTATCCGAGCCACGGGTAGCACCGGTTGAATAAACACCGGTCCACTTGCAGATACCCCAACCGTGTTTCATATTATCATCAGCAGGAGTTTTCTCTACTTGTTTTAGTGCTACTAAGTCAATTGCTGCACTGAGATCACCAACCCATGTAGCCACATTAGGCTTAGCGGTATCACGTGCACAAGCTTGGCAGAGCATACAACGATCGTCTCCTGCAAGGATAGGCATAACCGTCTCGTCTGCAAAATAGTAACCTGCCGCGATAGCTGCCTGAGCGATGCCAAGAGCTTGTTCTTGGGTGAACCAACCATCGGTACCGCATACGAGCGTCGGTTTAGTACGAACGCAAGTCCATTTATCGGTTGTACCCCACTCCCTGAAACCTTCTGCACGAGGAGCAGCCACAAGCAAGGAAGAACCTCCATAGGATTGTGCCTCTGTACCTTGGAAGATATTGAGGACGAACTCCTTGGTTGCAGACGCATTACCACGATAGGCACTATTGTCACCCATGAACATCTCAGCATAGTTAGGCGAAAGCTCATAGGCGTCCATCACCTGTTGCGCATAGTAAGCAGCAGAGTCCCATTGAGCAGTACCGGTATAAACCTCAGCATTGAGGAAAGTACGCATCAGCAAGAAATCAGCAGCCGTTTTATCCACACGATATTCATTGGCCTTGGTAGCAGGAAGTGATGTCTTCAACTCATTCAACTCACCGCAGAGCCAAGCATAAAGGTCTTTACGGGCAATCTGCTTCGGCAGGTCATTCGACAGCTCAATGCTGAAAGGCACATCTTGGAACATATCCAAGAGGTAATAGTAGTTCAACGCCCTTAGCCAACGTACTTCTGCAACTTGTTGCTTCCAATTCTCTACATCTTGATAAGAATCTATAAATAGGTTATAGATACGGATATTGATATACAGGCGGTAATAGAGTGCCTCTACCATATCATTATCCGGCGTCCAAGAGAGGTTGTACAACTGGTTAACACCCGGGTCATTATACCAGATCCACCAGCAACCATCGGATGTAAACTCATTCAGATTCAATACCATACGGAATAGCGAAGAGAAACCTTCATCAACTCCGGCTACATCACCATTACCGGCAGGACCTTGCTGACCGGTCAAACCAAGGGTGGCATAGCACTTGTTGAACAGTGCTGCAGTATCAGCCTTAGTCGAAGTATTGGGGTCAATAGGAGTAACATCCAAACTTTGCACACAAGCGGTAAGCCCGACAAAAGCCACTCCTAAAATAATGGATTTAAAAATATTGTTTTTCATAATTTATTAATCTCCTATAATTTAGAATGATACACTCGCACCAACGATGGTCGTCAAGCAACGCGGATAGATATTGTTATCTACACCGCTGAAGATTTCGGGGTCAAGTCCGGAATAACCGGAGATAACAAACGGGTTTTGCACCGTAGCGTAAATACGCGCCTTGACACTCGGATTCTTGGTAAAGCTATAACCCAAAGTGATGTTATCGCAGCGGAGGAACGAAGCATTCTCAACAAAGCGATCAGACCACGGATAGGTTGCCGAAGTGATATTGCTGGCAGGATTGTTGTTCGTAAAGCCGTCATTATACCAGAGATTAAAGCTATTAATCATCACATTGCGATACGTACCGGAAAGGTCGGTAATAGAGGTGACATTGTTAATAGCATTACTCATTAAGACACTATTATAAACATAGTTACCAATAGAAGCACGGAGGTTGAAACCGATATCGAAGTTGTAGAATTGGAACTTCATATTGAGACCCATCGTTACATCCGGACTGGATTTGTGGAAGATATACTTATCGCCTTCATCGATTTTGCTATCCCCATTACGATCGCGGAACTGATAAACACCGTTCGCGTCTCTATAGGTCTCATACACATAGAAAGAATAAGCTGCTTCATTAATCTTATGTACTTGAACATTATTACCGGTACCATAAGCAATTCCTTCACCCGTCGGAACAGGGATAGAGTCATACGCACCGGTATTGAGTTTGGTAATCCTATTTTGGTTCCAACCTACGTTGTAGCCAATATCCCAGCGGAAGTGTTTGCGGTCAATTGCAACTGCATTAACCGAGAATTCAACACCTTGGTTGGTAAGAGAACCGATATTGGAAACAACCTTATTACTAAAGTTAGTACCTACCGCGATATAGGTCTCGTTATTAATCAGGTCATTGGTGATACGGTAGTAGTAATCAAATGCACCGGTAATTCGACCCTTTAAGAATCCATAATCAAGACCGACATTATAGGTCGTAGTCTTCTCCCAAGTCAGTTTTTCGTTATAAGCATTAGGTCTAATTGTGCCGGTAGGCGTCCCATTTACTGCGGGATAGTAAGCATGCGTATTACCTTGGTTATCCACATACGTAGCAAGGAAAGGATAGTCACCTTGCTTAATGTCTTGCTGACCGGTAATACCATAACCGGCACGGAGCTTCAACTCGGAAATCCAGTGAGCCTCTTGCATCCAAGGCTCTTCCTTAATCTTCCAACCTAAAGCAACAGATGGGAATACGCCCCAACGGTGATCCTTAGCGAAACGTGAAGAACCGTCACCGCGGACAGTAGCGGTAATCATATAGCGGTTAAGGGCGATATAATTAGCACGACCATAGAAAGATACAAGATAGTTCTCGGTCTTGAAGCTTGTCTCAGAGTGCCAGTTTGCATAAGGTTTACCGGCGAGAGAAACACCGTTCTCATCAACCAACGTCGTCGTTGGGCGATAGAAGCCATCACTGTAGGACTGCTCGTCTCTTCTGAAATGCTGCCAGTCATAACCTGCCATAATATCGAAGTGATGATTCTCATTAAAGTCTTTATAGTATTGGATATATGCCGTAAAGAGGATATTGTACTTGGATTGGTCAGACCAACTCTCTTTGCCAAAGTAATAAGAATCAGGAATCCATGGTTGGATAGAGGTCCATTGCTTACCATAAGAGTAGTTAGCACCGAAATTAGCATGCAGGCGGAGGTCCTCAAAACCATGAATCTTATAATCAGCCTCTAAGTTACCTACAAAAGAACCGGAATGAGCACGGTCATTTTTGCCCATCAACTGTGCCAAGGGGTTACCGGTCGTATTGGTGGAACTGGTCGTCCATTCGGGATCAAAATATTCTGCCGAGCCGATGCCACCTTGCCAATAACCACCATAGGTACGATTGGCTTGCTCAAGAGCGGTGAGAGTAGCGGTGCCCAAACCTGCTTGAGCAGCACTGGCTTCGTTGAAATAAACATCGTGAGTCGGGTCAATAGCTAAAGCAGAGCCGACTACATCAGCACTATAACGGTTGTAGCTATACATACCCTTCGCATTGAGGTTGAAACTCAAATGCTTGTCCAAGAAGGTCGGGCTTAAGCTGACAGCAGCGGTTACACGTTGCATATTAGAGGTCTTAATAGTACCGTCTTGATAGGTATAACCGAGTGAGAAACGGTAAGGCATATGCTTCGTACCACCGGTGATAGAGAAGTTATGGTCTGTACCGGGGGCTACTTGGAAAATATAGTCTTGCCAGTTCGTATTGGCAGTACCGATTTTAGAGAGTTGCGCTGCGTTATGCCCGAGCGCAGTAGCATACATACGGAGTTGGTCACCGGTCATCACTTGCATGCGATTGGTGAGCGTACCGACAGAGACATTACCATCGTATTGGAACTTGGGTTTTGAACCGGTAGCACCTTTTTTGGTCGTAATGATAATAACACCGTTGGATGCACGAGAACCATAGATGGCAGTCGCAGAAGCGTCTTTCAAAACAGTCATGGACTCAATATCGTTCGGGTTAACCATTGCGAAACCGTTGGAAGCACCCTTAACGCCATCATTATCCATAGCCAAACCATCAATAATAATCAACGGGTCATTGGATGCTGACAGAGACGATCCACCACGGATACGGATAGTCGGCGCCGAACCAGGAGTACCACCACTGGAGGTCAGGTTAACACCGGCAATCTTACCGGACAACATGTCCTGCATGGAGGTGTTCAAACCTTTGTTCATTTCATCGGGCTTAATAGCCGTTACAGAACCGGTAGCATCATTTTTCTTAACGACGCCATAACCAACTACTACAACTTCGTCCAATTGCTCGGTGTCTTCACCCAATTTCACTTTCATAGTAGCGGAAGCAGGCAAAATCTGAGTCTTATAACCCATATAAGAGAACTCCAATTGGGCACCGGACTGAACATCTAATTCGAAATTACCGTCAAAATCGGTAATCGTACCATTGGATGTGCCTACTTCGACAACGTTAGCACCAATAATGGTTTCACCATTGGCAGCGTCAATAATAACACCTGTCACATGAACCTGCGCAAAAGCTATCATCCCTACGAATAGGAAGGCTGAGGCTAATGCTGTACGTAAAAAGTTTGTATTTGTTTTCATTGTAATATAGATTTAGCCGTTAAGTTAGTTAAGAACCTCCTGATATTTGTAATCACCTATCTTAAGCGTTCCTTTGACGAGATCCAAATCACTGATAGAAATCGATGATGGTTTATTATCATCGGTCATGTAAACGAGTGAGAAGGACTTCTTGTTAAATAACGTACCATTGTAACCAAAGGTCCATTTAGAGAAAGAATATGCTGTATCTGACACAACCTCTTTCTTACTAAGGTCACCTTCATAATAAGCACGTTCGTATTTACAATCAGAGAACTCATAATATCCTGTCGTAGGAGTATTTGCGTTACTTTCAACAATTAAAGAAGAGGTTACTACTTCACCTGCACCAAGGGTATCTTGAATAAGACGAATAATCGTATCGTTGTACGAACGCATATACACACAGTTATAGGTCGTATCCCCGCCGGTGAGGGGAATATTTATTTTCCTAACCTGAACAGTATCATATGTAACCTTACTTAAAGAAGCATCATGCTCTTTAACGATGTCAAAATTATCGTTAAACCATGCTATAGCCTCCTGTATCTCAGCTGATTGGAGCACAGCATTGACGGAATCGACAAATTCTCGACTCACTTTGACACCGGTTTTCTGCACAAAGGCGATGTAGGGAATGGTATCATACGTGGTGTCGATGTACAAATCTGTCAATTTGCTATATTTCCACGTATGGTTCGGGAACTCCTGCGCGAGAGCATACACGACATCAGCACGTGCGCCGGAAGGATGGGCTAAACCTTCAGGATCAACAATGGAATTGGCACTCCATTTCATCTTAGCTTGCTCCCCATCCTCATACGTAATTGTGAGGTCAATAGCCAAATTTTGGTCGGTAAACTCGCCACGAGTCCACGTAAAATTCCGGGTTGACATGGTATAAGTTCCGTCAGCGCCATTAAAAACAACAACCCTGTAGGTACCGGTATTGTCAGCACCTTCGGTACCGCGTTTCAGCGTGTACTCATACACAGTCGTTACAGAATTAACCGTATCAACAACGGTATACGAATAGGCAGTGGTATTTGATTGTTTGTTTACCAAATTGCCTTCCGCGATATCCATCATCGTTCCGGACAAATCCGTCTTGTCTTTACAAGAAACAAGAGCAACAGTAACACCCATAAGAAGGAAGAATACTGTTTTACATTTCTTAAGTAAATTCATGTTAGTTAGTTTAAAGTTGTTAATTATGTTAGTTATAAATATTCGCATCAAAATTCCGGCGCAGGCTCATGATAAATCTCCACAAACAAGTCACGGGCAGGCACTTCCTTCATGCCGCCACGGCCATCGCCTTGAGTAACCATTTCATTCTTCATCGCCTTCTCTTTGAGCCAACGGTATTCGGCAAGTTTTAAGCCTTTCTGCAGCTCTTGTTGATATCTTTCATTATCGGGCATACCTTATTATATTTATTGTACATTATTAAACTTCACCGCCACTTGATTCATGATACGGTCATACGTCACTTGGTCGTAAATAGCCTTATTATCCGCTACCACCCAACGCGGGTTCATCGAGTTATCCACTAAAGTCCAACTATCCACACGATCCTTATAGAGCTCCTTAAAATTCTTTATTCCGGCATAATAACGTCTTATTATCACATCAGTATCAATGCCATGCCCGCCACCGGCTTTGCGTGCCGCTACACGCTGAATCGCCATCTCGGGACTTGAGAGCCAGAAGAACAGAAGCGTCACCACATAACCTTTTTCATGAGCACGATCTACCAATCTTACATATGAGCGGGTAGAAAGTGTCGTCTCTATACTGAAACTGCTATTCTGCTCCAATAACTCCTCTATCCGCATCAACATAATCTTACCCGCAGCGATTGACATCTCCTCCCTATTGTAAGGACTGAGTCCAAAAGCAATCGCATCGGCATTGACATATTCCTTACAATCCCATATCTCCGGCAAAAGTGTTTTGGAAGCCGTAGTCTTACCGGCTCCATTACATCCTGCTATGATATAGAGAGTCTTCACCTACTCTTTTCCTTCTTTAATAAAGAACACAGCAGCAGCACCGACTATCAACAGGCAACCTGCTACGACCAACATTCCCACTTGAACACCGTCGCAGCAATTCATCAGGATTAGACCGCCGCAAAGCGCTGCTACAATCTGCGGAATACATATCGTGCAATTGAAAAGTCCCAATAAGGTACCCATATGTTTGCTGCCTGCAATGGCATTGGTGAACAGTGTAAACGGAAGCGCCAACATAGCCGCCCACGCAGCGCCTACAAAGAAATAGGACACAAGCAGCACGAACTGGTTATGTACCCAGAAAGTAGATATAAATCCTAATCCGCCGACAATCAGCGAGATTGCATAGGCGCCTTTATTACCAAACTGTTTCTCAAGGAAAGGAAGCAATGCTGCCCATAACAGTGAACCCACTGCCTGAATAGCGAAGCATACACCAACCCAGTTACCTGCAGATTGATACGCGTCAACGGCGGTTGACAAACCATCCCAGCCAAAGCACTGCGCCGCTATAGCACCGTTACTATAGGTCCACATATACATGAACGCAGCCCAGCAGAAGAATTGCACCAAACCAATCGTCACAAATGCCCGAACGATACGACTCTTCATCACGTCATCTTCCACAGCGGCTTCTGCCGTCTCCTCATGCTTCTTATTCAAGCCGTGGAACTCCGCATACTCCTCCGGGTTCATCTCCTCTACGGCAAGGAAGGTATAAAGCGAGCAAAGAATCAAGATTGCCGCGCCGATATAGAAGGACCATTTAACGGAATCCGGAATAACACCCTCGGGAGCAGTATTGGCAATACCTATCCATGTAAAGAAAATCGGGAAGAGATACCCCACTAACGAACCGGCATTGCACAGGAAGGACTGAATGGCATAAGCCGTACCCTTCTGTTCTTCATTAACCATATCGCCAACCATCATCTTAAACGGCTGCATCGCTATATTAATAGAGGTATCGAGGAACATCAGACTGAACAGCCCGAACCACATCGCCATATTGAGTCCGAGGAACGCGCTCTGCTCAAAACTGAAGTTACCGGCATTCGGCAGCAATATCATCACCGCCACGGCAATCAGTGCACCTATTAATAAATAGAACTTACGACGACCGAAAATGCGCCCCATCCAAGTCCTATCCGACAATATGCCTACCAACGGCTGCACAATCATGCCCATCAATGGCGGCAAAATCCAAAAGAAACTGAGCTGATGAGGGTCGGCTCCAAGCGTCGCAAAAATACGAGAAATATTAGCACTCTGGAGCGCGTAAGCTATCTGCACTCCGAAAAATCCGAAACTAAGATTGAATAATTGTCCGAAAGACAAATTGCGTTGTTTCATATGTACTATTATTGCTTAAGCGAGGGCAAAATTACACAAAAATTCTGACATCTGCAAAATTTTTTTATTTTTTTTTCAAAAAACTTGCATTTCTCAAAAAAAATACGTACCTTTGCAAGCGATAACAAAAAAACAAGCGTATAATTATATTTTAGGGTATTGGTATGGCCAGACACGAGCAACTTATTGCTGCCTTGCAGCACCATTTCGGTTTTGATGTTTTTAAGGGCAATCAGGAAGCAATTATTAACAATCTAATGAACGGGCAAGACACCTTTGTACTTATGCCTACAGGCGGAGGTAAAAGCCTTTGCTACCAACTTCCGGCACTGCTTATGCCCGGTATGGCAATCATTGTTTCTCCCCTGATCGCCCTGATGAAAAACCAAGTGGATGCCATGCGTAATTTTAGCGAAGAAGACGGTGTTGCCCATTTTATCAACTCGTCCCTTTCCAAACAGGATATTTTGGCAGTGAAAGCCGATGTCATGGCGGGCAAAACCAAAATGCTCTATCTCGCACCCGAGTCTCTGCAAAAAGATACCAATATCGATTTTCTACAAGGCTTATTCATTTCTTTCTACGCCATTGACGAAGCGCACTGTATCTCAGAATGGGGACACGATTTCCGGCCGGAATATAGAAATATCCGTGCCATGGTAGATCGCATCGGCAGAGCACCCATTATTGCCTTAACGGCTACCGCTACACCTAAAGTACAGCACGACATTCAGAAAAACCTCGGCATGCTTGACGCAACCGTATTCAAATCATCTTTCAACCGTCCTAATTTGTATTACGAAATACGCCCGAAAACAGATGATGTCAATAAGGAACTCATCAAGTTCATCCGCTCCATGAACGGCAAGAGCGGTATCGTCTATTGTCTGGCGAGAAAAGAGGTGGAGGAACTTGCCGAGACGCTTAAAATCAACGGCATATCAGCACTACCCTACCATGCAGGGATGGATGCACCGACCAGAGCTGCCAATCAGGATGCATTCCTTATGGAAGAATGCCAGATTATTGTCGCCACAATTGCTTTCGGCATGGGTATCGATAAACCCGATGTACGCTTTGTTGTGCATTACGACATTCCTAAATCCCTTGAAGGATACTACCAGGAAACCGGCCGCGCCGGACGGGATGGCGGCGAAGGATATTGTCTCTGTTTCTACGACCCCAAAGATATTGAGAGACTCCGTAAGTTCCAGCGCGATAAACCTATGGCAGAACAGGAAATCGGCAATGCCCTGTTGTTCGAAACACAATCATATGCCGAATCTACTATTTGCCGCCGCAAACTGCTGTTACACTACTTCGGCGAAGAGTACGAGAAAGACAATTGCGGCAATTGCGACAACTGCCGCAAGACCTATAGGATGTTGGACGCCAAAGAGTTGCTATCTCTAACACTGGAAACAATTGAAGAATTGAACGAAAAATTCAAAGCCGACCATATCGTCGAGATTTTACATGGCGATAGGACCGCTGCGGTGACTTCCTATAGACATACGACCTTGGAGAACTTCGGCATAGCCTCCGACGAGGAACAAAGTACCCTTCACGCTGTCATCCGCCAAGCCATGCTCACCGGCTATCTTACCAAAGATATTGAGTCTTACGGAGACCTCAAGATTACCGAGGAAGGACGCAAGTTCATGAAACACCCTGTGCCCTTCGAGGTTCCCATAGAAGTAAAGGACGAAGATGAGGATGAGGTTAACGAGAATCAAGCCGCTAACGGAGAAGCCGCAGACCCCATTCTTTATGCTATTCTGAAAGACGAGCGACGCAACATCAGTAAGCGCATGGATGTGCCTCCCTTCGTCATCTTCCAAGACCCCTCACTGGAGGCCATGGCTACTACCTACCCTATATCCTTAGAGGAATTAGCCAATATCCCCGGAGTCGGCGTCGGAAAAGCTAAACGCTATGGCGAAGCCTTCATCAAAATTATCAAAAAATACGTCGAGGAAAATAACATCACGCGCTTCGAAGATACACGCGTACTTTCTAAAGCGCGCGAATCAACCCGTAAAATATCGATTATCCATGCTATCGATAGGCATATTGACTTAGACGACTTAGCTGTAAGCTTGGGACTGAGCCTTGAGGAGCTCCTCGAAGAGATTGAAGCGATTATCTATAGCGGTACAAAACTCAATATCGGTTACTTCATTGACGAAGTGGTTGACCCCGATGAGAAAGCAGACATCTTGCGCTATTTCAAAACCGCAACGAATGATAATATCAAACTCGCCATGCAGGAACTCGGAGAAGATGACTATGACGAAATACATGTCCGTTTAGTACGAATCCAAGTACATTCCGAATTAGGTTATTAATCTGATTAACAGTGAATAAAGACATTGACATACTCACCTTAGGGTGCTCCAAGAATCTTTGTGACACAGAGCGTTTGATGGCACAACTGAATGCCATCGGCTACACTTGTCATCATGATCCTGAGACCCCGAATGCCCCGATTGCAATTATCAACACCTGTGGTTTTATTGGTGATGCTAAAGAGGAAAGCATCAATACCATTCTGCGTTTTGCGGCGCGTAAAGCCGCCGGCACACTCCATGAACTCTATGTCATGGGCTGCCTCTCCGAGCGATACCTCAAGGAGTTAGAGCAAGAAATACCCGAAGTGGACGGTTGGTATGGTAAATTTGATTATTCACGTATTACTGACCTCTTACGCGCAAGACAGATGACCGGCAGCCGTAATATCGCGGCGCCCCTTTGTCCGTCTGCATCCGAGCCGCGAATACTAACAACACCGTCCCATTACGCCTATCTAAAAATATCAGAAGGCTGTAACCGTTTCTGTTCCTACTGCGCCATCCCGCTTATTACAGGAAGACATACATCCAGACCTATGGAAGATATACTGAGCGAAGTGAAGTGGCTTGTCTCCAAAGGGGTCAAAGAAATCAATGTCATTGCTCAAGATTTATCCTCCTATGGCTTAGATATTTATCACACTCATAAATTGCCGGAACTGATTGACCGAATGGCTGAGATAGAAGGGGTTGAGTGGATTCGGTTACACTACGCCTATCCTGCCGATTTTCCGGAAGAGATACTCGATATCATGGCGCGTCACAATAATGTATGCAAGTACCTCGATTTGGCTGTCCAGCATTGCTCCGACCATATGCTCCGACTCATGCGCAGACACTTGACTAAAGCGGAACAAGACACCCTACTCGCCCATATACGGGCTAAAGTGCCGGGCATCGTCATTCGCACAACCGTCATGGTGGGACACCCGGGAGAGACGGAGGAAGATGTTGAGGAACTAATCGCATGGCTCAAACAACAACGCTTTGAACGTTTAGGCGCTTTCGCCTATTCGGACGAGGAAGGCACCTACGCCCACGAGCATTATCAAGACTCTATCACTGATGAAGTCAAGCAAGCCCGTCTCAGCCGTGTCATGAGAGTACAACAATCTATTTCCGCAGCCTGGACCGAAGCACAGATTGGTAAGACACTACAGGTGATTATTGACCGCCAAGAAAACGGTTACTACATCGGCAGAACACAATATGACAGCCCTGAAGTAGACTGCGAAGTATTGATTAAGCACAATAACTTAACAATCGGGAACTTCTACAACGTCCGGATTACACAGGCAGAAGAATTTGATTTATACGGAACTATTCAACCCTAAGATATTATGTTACAGAAAGAACTTATCTCGCGTGTTGCCCAATCAACCGGCATGACCCGTACTCGTACCGAGGAACTGCTCTCGGCATCCGTATCCGTCATCACACAAGCATTATTAGACGGCGATTCCGTGCAACTAATGGGACTCGGCAATCTATCCGTCAAAGAAAAACCGGCGCGCAAAATGTCGCATCCCCAAACGCACGAAATAACCATTGTGCCGGCTAAAAAACAATTGGTTTTCAAACCCACTAATGCCATTAAGGAGGAACTGAAATGAACAATAAGCTCAACACCTCTGACTTACGTAAAATTATTGCGCAACGCACCGGCGCTACTGAGAAAGAAGTCGCTCAATTCCTAACCTCCCTTACTGCCGAAATCATTGAGGGGCTTAAGTCCGATGATTCTGTACGCATTAACGGACTCGGGACCTTTCGCCGTCAGGCGGTTGCCCCACGCAAATCCGTTAATGTCACAACAGGCGAAGCTATGACCATTGAGGGCTATCACAAATTAGCCTTTAACCCCGATGCTGCCACCAAAGAGTTACTTCAAAACGCTACTGCCGCTCCCGCTCCGCAAGAAGAATCTACTCCATTGCAGAAATTGAGTGTCCAGGCCGATGAGATAGTAGGTATAATCGGAGAACTCAATCATATGGATAACCAACCCGCCGAGCAATTTGCCCCCCCCGCAGAGGAAGCGATTCCTACCGACACACAATCGACAGAGCCCGAGACACCTGAAGCGGAGACACAGCAGCCCCCCTATTACCCGCCTTCGGAACCCCAAGAAGAACCAAAAGAAGAAGAAAAGAAGGAAAACTACCATCCATTGAGGGATGGCCTTATCACCATCTTTATTATTATACTGTTGCTCGTGATTGCATTCTTCTTCTTGAAGCATAGTCTTGTCGATTTCGCCAACGGTATTGCCGAGCGACTGCATAACACCGATACGGCTGTCGAATCCGTAATGGATGAACCCGCACCCGTAGTGGAAGAAACATCCGTGGAAGCCATTCCCGCCGAGGAACCGACTACTGAAGAAGTGGCCCAAGAAACTGCTACCGAAGAACTTCCCGCCGAGGACATGCAAATAGAAGAAGCCATGGCGCAAGAAGTTCCTGTAGCAGAAGCTCCTGTAAAAGCCGGCACGGAACAGTCCGAACAGCATAAACCCGAGCGGACCTATAAGACGATGACCATTGAGTATATCCACCCCAACAACAGCCTGTCTTCCCTTGCACGGCAGTATTACGGAGAAACCGATTGCTGGGTATTTATCTACGAAGCCAATAAGGATAAACTCAAATCACCGCATAGCATTGCCGCTTGGACGGAAATTCGCATACCGCAAATTCCTGTTGAATGGACTAATATGTCTAATCCTGAGACCCGCCGCATGGTGGACGAAATGATTCAATTATACGACTAACGATGCCATCCATATAGTCGAAGCCCGGACGCATAACCTCAAAGGCGTCACGGTCGATATACCGCGAGACCAACTCACGGTAATCACCGGTGTGAGCGGTAGCGGCAAATCCTCATTAGCTTTCGATACCCTCTACGCCGAGGGACAGCGCCGCTATGTAGAGAGTTTATCCTCATACGCACGACAGTTCTTAGGGCGCATGCAGAAACCCGATGTGGAAAGGATTGAAGGGATCCCGCCGGCTATCGCTATTCAGCAGAAAGTTAGTTCTCGGAACCCGCGTTCAACCGTCGGCACCGTCACGGAGGTCTATGATTACCTCAAACTCCTTTACGCCCGAATAGGACGCACTATCTCCCCCGTTAGCGGAACGGAAGTCAAGCGCAATACCGTCGGCGATGTAGTCGAAGCAATGAATAAGTTACCACTCCGAACCCGTGTTTACCTCCTCGCGCCTATCCGTCTCAACGACTCTGAGACGCTGCAACAACGACTTAAACAGTGGCAGCAAATGGGATTCTCACGACTCTTCAAAGACGGAGACATTATTCGCCTTGAGAACACGGATATTACTTTCTCGGATAACCTATACCTCTTGGTGGACAGACTCATCACCGATGGCGAACAAGCCACAGGAAACCGTTTTGCCGATTCTGTCCAAACAGCCTATTACGAAGGACACGGAGAGTGTATGCTCTATCCCGAAGGGGGTGAGATGCAAGCCTTTTCCGAGAGATTTGAACAAGACGGCATTGAGTTTATAGAGCCCTCCGAGCACCTCTTTGATTTCAACAACCCCATTGGGGCTTGCCCCTATTGCAATGGCTACGGCATAGCCTCCGGCATTGACCCTAATCTGGTCGTTCCGGATAAATCACTATCTATCTATGACGATGCCATTGTTTGCTGGAAAGGAGATACCCTTCGGGAATGGAAAGATACGCTGATTCTCAACGCTGCCAAGTTCGATTTCCCGATTCATAAGCCTTTTTACGACCTCACCGAGGAGCAACAGAAACTGCTTTGGACCGGCAACGAATATTTCAAAGGGCTTAACGACTTCTTCTTGGAGCTGCAAAAACACCAAAATAAACGCATCCAGTACCGTGTCCTCTTAGCACGCTACAGCGGCAAAACCAATTGTCCGCTCTGCGGGGGATTACGTCTAAGAAAAGAAGCCTCCTATGTTTTGGTGGGAGGTAAGAATATCGGAGAACTGCTCCGAATGCCCATTACCGTACTTCAACAGTGGTTCAAAGACCTGCATCTCTCTGCTACCGAACAAGAGATTGCCCGACTGCTTCTGCACGAAATAACCTCCCGCCTGCAATTCATGCAGGATGTCGGTCTGGGCTATTTGACGCTCAATCGCGCAGCTGGCACGCTCTCAGGAGGCGAGTCGCAACGTATATCTATCGCCAAATCGCTCGGTTCTTCCTTGGTAGGTTCATTATATGTCTTGGACGAGCCGTCTATCGGCTTGCACCCGCGGGATACGGAACGACTGATTCATGTTCTCAAGGAACTCAGAGACCTCCACAACACCATTGTGGTGGTGGAGCATGACGAGGACATCATCCGTGCCGCGGATAGCATCATTGAGATAGGTCCTAAAGCTGGTGTTCATGGCGGCGAACTCCTCTATTCCGGTGCGCCTAAGAAAGAACCGGTTCACTATGTCATTCCGCCCTATAGACGGCCGTGGAGCAATTATATTGAACTGACCGGCGCTGCAGAAAATAATCTCAAAGGCGTTGATGTGCGTTTTCCGCTCAATGTCATGACTGTCGTTACCGGCGTGTCCGGAAGCGGAAAAAGTACCTTAGTCACTCGCATACTCTATCCCGCTCTTAAAGCTTATTATGGAGGTAATAGCGGGATGGTAGCCGGTTCCCATAAGGAACTTAAAGGGAGTTTGCATCTTATTAGGAACGTAGAGTTTGTGGACCAAAATCCGCTCACGCGTTCCTCGCGTTCTAATCCCGTCACATACATTAAAGCCTATGACGACATACGCGCTCTTTATGCCAACCAGCAACTCGCTAAGCAATTAGCTTTGACACCGGCACATTTTTCATTCAACACCCCGGGCGGACGATGTGAGAGCTGTAAGGGGGAAGGCGTTATCACAGTGGAAATGCAATTCCTCGCCGACTTGGTACTGCCTTGTGAACAGTGTCACGGAAAACGCTTTAAACAAGATGTCTTGGATGTGCTGTACCAAGGTAAATCCATTTACGATATCTTGGAGATGACCGTTGACGAAGCCGTCACATTCTTTGCAGGCCATGACACCATTGTCAAACGACTTCAGGCACTACAAGACGTCGGAATCGGATATATTAAATTAGGACAATCGGCTTCTACACTCAGCGGCGGGGAGTCACAACGCGTCAAACTCGCTTTTTTCCTCTCGCAAGAGACGACAACGCCGACACTCTTTATCTTTGATGAGCCCACTACAGGACTCAGCCACAAGGATATTGACGTTTTGCTTGACGCGCTCAATAGGCTTATTGCCAAAGGACACACCGTCCTCATCATTGAGCATAACCCGGCTATCATAGCCGCAGCAGACCACGTCATAGACCTTGGACCCGAAGGAGGAGATAAGGGCGGAAAAATTGTTTTTGAAGGTACACCGGAAGCCCTCATGGAATGTTCGGAATCATATACCGGTAAATATCTTAAGGAGACATTACATGGTTAGTGTGGAGCATTTGACAATGGAGTTTGGCGCCAAGCCGGTCTTAGACGACATTTCCTTTCTTATCAATAGGAAAGACCGCATCGCTTTAGTCGGCAAAAACGGCGCCGGCAAAACAACGCTCCTCCGGCTCCTCGCAGGAGAATATACGCCTACAGCAGGAAACATTGCCTTGGAGTCCGGTATCAAAATTGGTTACCTCCCGCAAGTCATGCTTCTTAAGGACGAACAAACGCTGCGGGAAGAAATCTATCAAGGTGACGACCCGAGAATGATTGCCGAGATGGACCGCACCATAATCGGATTGGGATTTGAGAGAAAAGATTTTGACAGACCCTGCTCCGAGTTCAGCGGAGGATGGCGCATGCGTATTGAACTCGCCAAAATCCTACTTGCCCACCCCGACCTGCTGCTCTTGGATGAGCCTACTAATCATTTGGATATCGAGTCCATTGAGTGGTTAGAGGAGTTTATTCGACGCAGTACCATGACCGTTGTACTTGTGAGTCACGACAGGGCATTTATCAACCGAGTCACCACCAGAACTATTGAAATAACCCTTGGACGGATATATGACTATAATGTACCATACAATCAGTTTGTTACATTGCGTCAAGAACGGCATGACCAACAGGTCCGGGCATATGAAAATCAGCAAAAAATGATTGCTGACGCAGAGGCTTTTATTGAGCGTTTCCGCTATAAGCCCACTAAAGCCGTTCAGGTCCAGAGCCGTATCAAACAACTCGCTAAGTTAGAGCGACTTGAGGTGGATCTCGAAGATACTGCCAAACTGCATTTACGTTTCCCGCCTGCGGAGCGAAGCGGAGACTATCCCGTTATTATTGAGGGGCTTACCAAAGCCTACGGCGATGCCGCCCCGGTCCTTGAAAACGTCAATCTCACTATTCGCCGAGGTGAGAAAGTAGCCTTCATGGGTAAGAACGGTGAGGGTAAAACAACCTTGGTACGTTGCATAATGGGGCAACTGGACTATTTGGGAACACTCAAAATCGGACATGGCGTTAAAATAGGCTATTTTGCCCAAAACCAAGCAGCTCTCTTGGATGAAGACTTGACGGTTTTTGACACCATTGACCGTGTCGCAGTGGGAGACATCCGCACTAAGATAAGGGATATACTCGGCGCCTTCATGTTCGGTGGAGAAGCATCGGACAAACGTGTCAAAGTCCTTTCAGGAGGCGAGAGAAGCAGGCTTGCCATGATACGATTCCTCTTGGAACCCGGTAACTTACTCATTCTTGATGAGCCTACCAATCACCTGGACATGCCCTCTAAAGATGTGCTGAAGCAAGCCCTCAAAGACTTCAATGGCACTGTCATCCTCGTCTCCCACGACCGAGATTTCTTGGACGGATTGGTGGACAAGATTTATGTCTTCGGCGGAGGAACTGTCAGAGAGCATTTCGGCTCCGTCTATGAGCCCTTAAACCTCCCTAACAACTACCAGAGCACTACCGGAGCATTACCAGAGCATTACCAGAGCACTACCAGAGCATTACAAGACCATACCGATACATCAAGCAGTGCTAAGGCTGACTTCCTCGCGCAGAAAGCGGCGGCTGCCGCAGAGCGCAAGAAGCAGAAACTCATCGCCGAAACAGAGGCGCAGATTGCGGCACTTGAGCAAGAGCAAAAGGAAATAGAACAAGCACTTACCACAACGTTCACCGATGAGTTGTCCAAACGATACGAACATATTAAACACGAAATAGAAAAGAAAATATATGAGTGGGAAATCCTCTGTAACGACTGACACAGCTCTCACAACTGCGGTCAAGTATATTATTGAGTTTCTGCTATATGGGAACAAAGACGCGGTAGCCCAAGTAGGCTACACCGCAGACCCTGCCCAATGGGAGAAGTACAAAGTGGTTATTGTTCCCAATGGTCATCTTGGCAACGACATTATTGAGCCTGACATGCTCACGGCGGAATGTAAATTGCAGAATGACAAGAAGCACTACCTCTTTGATACCGACATTATTTACAACACCTTTTTCTTTATTAGCCGTGCCGAAGAGATTATCAATCACGAGCGCGATAAGCACGGACGGTTCTTAGCCGGATACTCTATCTTAGGGGACTACAACCGCTTGCAGATACCGATTATAGACGAATATAGCCGGTTGCTGCTCAAGGCATTAGAGCTCCCCATGCCGCCTACCCGTTTCAGCCGTGTAACACTCACCCACGATATTGACACTATCGCGCATTACCGCCACTTGAGAGGCGCTATAGGAGGGCTTCTCCGTCATCAAGCCCAAGCAGTTTGGGCATCATGGTTACGGCTCGAGAACGACCCTGCATACACCTTCCCATGGCTCATTGAACAGGACCGACAGGTTAAAGGGGCTGAGGTTATCTACTTTGTCAAACACACTCACGGAAGAGGTCTTGACTATCCCCAATACAATCTCCACGGCAGGGACTGGCACAAGACCCGCGAATTGTTGCGCAATAGCGGTGCCACATTAGGCACACACACTTCGTGTTATGGTTATAACGGCAGTGAAGGCCCCGTCCGTGCTCATTACCTCAACTGCTCCATTGACGACATGCGCAAAATGGTCTTAGCGGGCGTCACCGATGATTATACCATGGGCTTCGCCGACCAAGCGGGCTTTAGACTTCAGACTACAAGACCCGTCCGCTGGATTGACCCCGAGACATTAGAGGTCACGACTCTCTTACTTCACCCGCTCACACTCATGGATGTTACCCTCAGCAACGAGAACTACATGAACCTCACCGAAGATGAAGCCTACTTCTACTGCCAACGGCTTTTTGATAAAGTGCGCCTTTATAACGGCGAGTTGGTGTTACTGTGGCATAACAACAATATCAACCCCGCAACCTATCACCGCTCATTATACCCCAAACTGCTATCCCTTATATGAGTCCTCGTCTCCTCATACTGACTGACCCGCCTGCGCCCCCCGCTTTTATTCCTCGGGTGCGTTTCCTTACGGATTATCTCAAGGGGAAAGGCTATCAGGTGGACAGGGAGACAGAGCCGCTTAACCCCTATCGGAATAAGTTGGATTGGGCAGTTAAGGCGATATGGTCGCTCTTAACTGACTGGCGCAACAGACATTTTAGCCGGACATTGCGTCGCCGCATAGCTGAACGCAAGTATGACGCCGTCATATGCTCCACATTCTCTACCTTTCCCCTGCGCGCGGCGTTGGATATAGCCAAAGAACGGGATATTCCCTTATTAGTGGATATACGCGATGTGGACGAACAAGTCCCTGACGCCCAATACCAAGCACACCGCCAATGGTGGGCAAAACCGTTTAGAACATGGTATCGTGCCGTCAATATACGCCGACGCAACCGCGTACTAAAAGAAGCTACTGCCATCACGACTATCAGTCCTTGGCATGTGGAGTTCCTCAAACAATTCAATCCCGCAGTACACCTTATATACAACGGGTATGACCCTGCCATTTACAAGCCGGAAGAAGTCCGTTCCGATAAATTCTACATTCGCTATATCGGTAAACTCTATGAGTTTCAAGAACCTGCGGCAGAATTGATAAGCGAAGCCGTCAGTCGACTCCACCAACCCGATATTGTGCTGGACTATATCCACTCGGGACTTAATAACCAACAGGTTGCCGATACTATTAACGCTTCCTCTATCATGCTGGTCTTCACGTCCAAACAGACCCACGGTATGATGACCACCAAGTTCTATGAGGCATTGGGATGTGAGAAACCCGTGCTCTGCGTCCCTGATGACGAAGGCGTTTTAGCCGATGCCATACGACTTACCAACGCAGGAGTGGCACTCGATACTGTTGAGGATATCCAAGCCTTTATTATGCAGCAATATACCGTCTGGCAAACCCAAGGATTTACCCGGCAGGCGATTCACAATAAACAATCATTCAGCCGTTTAACTCAAGCTAAGAAATTTGAAGACTTGCTCCGTCATAGTACCGGCATATAATGTTGAGCCGTCCTTGCTCAAACGTTGTATTGAGTCTGTCCAAAGGCAGACCTATCCCGCATGCGAATTGATTATCGCAGACGACGGTTCCGATATTCCCGTAGAGGGCGCAATACGTATGCCGCATAGAGGACAAGGAGCTACACGAAATGCAGCATTAAAGTATGCAACCGGGGAGTACATTATGTACCTCGACGCCGATGATTACTTAGAGCCGGACTGTGTTGAACAAGCTATGAATGCCATTGGCGATAAGGACGTGTTGCAGTTTGGTAAGTTGCCCTTTTATCACCAAACGGCACCATGGGCACGACTTTATAGGAGAGAGATTGTTCCGGCGTTTGCAGAAGGGTGCTACTACGAGGATGTCTATTTCTCTGTTCGACTGTGGTTAAGCCACCCCACCTATCGGCGTATTCGCTATAGGGGTTACCACTACGAACCCAATAAAGCGTCCACCACATCGCATCCCCACCCCAAAGACGAGCAAGCAGTTATTCAATGGCTGCATACGCAACTCAAAACAAATATAGCCGTGCGCGATAAACTGCTTATCTGCTATACCCTTTTGCGACTTAAAATACATTTTATGATATGAAAAAATTACTGACACTTTTATTGACCTGCACGGCAGTGCTTGTTGCCGCTCAGCAAACCGCAGTGTATGACGACTTGAACTACACACTTGACCCTTCGCGCTTACAAGCCGAAGTAGCGCTTAATCCCCAAGTAAGCGGCGAAATCAGTATCCCTGCCGAGATTCAAGTCGGGCAGGATACCTATTCCGTGACCGCTATTGCGGACAAGGCATTCTATAAAGCCAAAGCTCTTACAGCCATTACGTTACCGGCCACCATTGAGTCTGTTTATCGCTCTGCTTTTGAGGGTACGGGACTGTATCTCAACAAAGAGAATTGGCACGACGGATTTCTCATGATAGGTGACATCCTCATTGCTGCCGATAAAACCATTAAATCCAAACCCACTTTGCCGGAAGGCGTGAGACTGATTGCCGCACAGGCGTTCAAAGGCAATAAGACCTTGGCTATCATGCTTCTCCCTAACGGACTGACCAAATTAGACCATGAGACCTTTATGGACTGCAAGAGTCTCAGTAAAGTAGCTATCCCTCAATCCATTACAGAGGTGGGAGAAGATGTCTTCACCGGCTCCGGTATCTACAACAATGACAAGAAATGGAAAAAGGGCATGTTAACCATTGACGGTGTCTTAGTCGCTGCCAATAAAGACTGCGCATCCAAGGTTATCTTCAAGCCGAGCAAAAAGACACACAAGATTGATGTACGCCTCTTCGCGGCAGGTGCCTTTAAAGGGGCTAAAACGCTCAAGAGTATTGATATACCTAATACCATTAGCGCTATTCCGCGTGCATGTTTCTACGGCTGCGAAGCACTCACCCATGTCGGCATGCCGAACACCATTGTCTCCATTGGCGATTTCGCCTTCTATGGCTGCGGACTGCTCAAGGAATGTGCTCTGCCGGAAGGACTGCAAGCACTTGGTGCTGGTGCTTTCTACAACTGCATCAATCTCCCCTCGCCGACACTCGGCACTGCTATTAAGGAGATTCCGACAGCATGTTTCTTCAGTTGCCACGAACTGCGCAAGGTAGTTCTGCCCGCGCAACTTGAGGTCATTGGAGACGGTGCCTTTGCTGGATGCAAGAATATGCTTGACATTACACTGCCGGAGTCGCTCAGATATTTAGGAGACGGCGCGTTCCGCGCATGCGCTATGTTCACGAAGATAACTATCCCTGCCGCTGTCGGCTCTATCGGAAAAGAGACCTTCATGGATTGTCGCGCCTTGGAGAGAGTCACATTACCGGAAGGACTTTATGCCATCGGGAACAACGCTTTCAAAGGCTGTGAGTTACTCTATCAAATCAATCTTCCCGTATCGCTCTTCCGTATTGGAGAAGGAGCTTTTGAATCGTGTTCAAGCCTTGAACGCCTTCGCATCCATGAAAATGTGCAGGTCATTGAACCCAAAGCCTTCAAAGGCTGTATCAGGCTCTTAGACATGGCTATTCCTGAGAAGGTGGAAGTACTTCGTCAAGAAGTTTTTGCCGGTTGTGTCAATCTGAAGACACTGACCTTACCCGACGAGATGTCCGTTATCGAAGATCGGGCATGCGCTGAGTGTCATCAACTAACAGACCTCACCCTTCCCTCACTCATTACCGAAATAGGTACGGAAGCGTTCCTCAATTGCCGCAATTTAGAGGTGCCTTACTATCCGGACGATACCATGTTAGGACATAATGTCTTCAAAGGCTGCAAACAAGGATATTAAGAATGGGAACACTCTTTTTCATATTGCTTGTCCTGTCACTTTTCTTCTCGGTCTGCCGTTCTGTGAGGAAGGGAAGACTCATTTCGCCCGTTCGTTATTTCCGGATGGTATGGCGACGCTGGAAAATAGAACGACATCTCAAGCATAAAAGTGACTCATGACTCCCCTTGAAGCACTCAAACAGTATTATGGATATACCTCTTTCCGCTCTGTGCAGGAAGAGGTTATAGCCTCTGTTATGGCAGGGAAAGATACCCTTGCGCTCATGCCTACCGGAGGGGGAAAGAGTTTATGTTTCCAAATCCCGACTTTGTTGCGTCAAGGCGATGAGGCGCACCGGTTGACCCTTGTCATTACCCCGCTGATTGCCCTCATGAAGGACCAAGTAGAAGCGCTACGCAAACGCGATATACGCGCAGTTGCAGTCTATAGCGGGATGTCCGACCAAAAACAAAAGATTGCCCTTGACAATTGCCTCTATGGACCATATCTCTTCCTGTACTGCTCTCCCGAGAGACTGCAATCCGAAACATTTCGCAAGCGTTTAGCCCTACTCCCGATAGGACTTATCGTTGTGGACGAAGCCCATTGCATCAGCGAATGGGGTTACGATTTCAGACCCTCCTATTTAGAGATTGGGGCCTTGAGAGAAACCGACTCTACGGCGAATACCGGCGTCGTGCCGGATACGGTACCCATACTCGCTTTAACCGCAACTGCTACGCCCGAGGTCGCCCAAGATATCATGGCGCGCCTGCACTTTCATAGCGGTCAACTGATACGAGCTTCTTTCCACCGTGAGAACCTCCGTTATGTAGTACGGCATGTGCCAGACATGGCAGCGAAGAATCAGCAACTCGCACATATCCTCTCCCGCGTTGAAGGCGCTAAGATTGTATATGTCCGTAATCGTAAACGCGCAGAGGAATTGGCACAATGGCTATCAGGCTGTTTACACACCGATACGCTATTTTACCATGCCGGCTTAGACCCTTTGGAACGAGCTAAACGCCAAGAGACATGGATGAAAAGCACCGGAACTATTGTTGCCACCAATGCCTTCGGAATGGGGATTGATAAAGCCGATGTCAGACTTGTCATACATTATGACCTGCCCGACTCTATTGAAGCCTATTTCCAAGAAGCCGGACGTGCCGGACGAGACTCTCTCACCGCATATGCTGTACTTCTATATGCCCCGGAGGATAACGTTAAAATGCATAAACGGGTTCGGGACAACTACCCGCCTAAAGAGTTTGTCATTGAGACCTACCACAAGATGGCGGATTTCTTGACCGTTGGTGCAGGAAGCGGACTTGGGCACTCATTCATTCTCCATATGGATGATTTCATACGGGTTATGCACCTTCCGTTACTTCCCGCTATATCTGCCTTGCATATATTAGACCACGCCGGATATATCCGTTTTGAGGAAGAGAGAGAGACGCCGCCCAGACTCCGTATCAATGTCGAGCCGTATGTGGTTAGGAATGACCCGTATATAGAAAAACTTCTCCGCAAATATACCGGACTCTTTACCGACTTGCAATATATCGCCGACGAAGATGTGCCTTCCGACGACAATTTATTGGTTGCCACAAAGGCGGTTACCTTTCTGCCGCGGGCTAAACATGCGGTTGTCACATTCCTTATGGAGAGACAGACGGATATTTATCTCCCGCCACAAGCCTATGACGAACTCGCCACACGCTATGTCCGACGCCTCTCTGCCATGCTCCGCTACGCCGAGAGTGATGAAAAAGATAAGGAAGCATTACTGCTAAACTATTTCGCCGGTAATTTCCCCCCTGCGGATTTGTGATATTTCACTTTCAACTTCACCATTAAATAATTGTTTTTGGGGTTTATGTCCTTTAGAGGGCTTAACCCGTAAGAGTGTGGAATTTAGCGGTAAAAACTATCTGAAAAACTTGTTTGCAAGGAGTTTTTAGCGATGAATTACACAAGAGCTTTTGCTCTAAGCCCTCTAAAGGGGTTTTTAATGTTTTTTTCTTAATAACGACGCCGCGACCACCTTTATAGATCCGTTATAGATCCCTTATGAATCCACTATCGTTTTTTTGTTAGTACCGCCATACCGCTTATCTTACCATGCATACCCACTACCGGAACTTTATCAAATATTACCATCGTCATATCTTTCGACTTTCTGCTTTTGACTTTTGACTAAGACGCTCCGCAGCGCCGCCGACACCGGCGTCACGCCGGCTTTCCACCTCCGCGCTTGACAGGATATAGGGGCGGGGTTTTAGTACGTACGGGGAAGCCCCCCTTAAGGGGGGTCTTCCCCAGTACTAATACCCCCTATTATCCTTGTCAAAAAACTCCAACCTCCCATCTTCTAACTGTACCAATACACGATGCCGAATAGCCTTGTCTATGTTACTTTTGGGTGATATTCTTTTTTTCTTCACCAAAATGCAGAATTATTTGCATATATGAAAAAAAAGCATTACCTTTGCAGCAGAAATTAAAATAAACAACCTAATTAACTTTTTTGTTTAACTAATTCAATTAAAAATCATGAAAAAAATCTTATCTCTTTTCGCTGCCATCCTCTTCACCGGCAGCATCATGGCTACCGAGTACTACCTCACCGGTTCTTTCGTAGATTGGGACGATGTCTGCTACGATGATTACCATTTCGCGCCCATCCCCGACACCCCGGGCGAGTACATCCTTCGCGGTATACGCATTGCTGCCGGTGATCGCATCAAGGTCATGAGCCCTATTGAAGGCAGCGAAGACGTCACCTACTATCCTTCCTATTCCGAAGCAGAAAACTATGAGGTGCCTAAATGGGGCGCGTATGACATCTATTTCCGTCCCAACGGAGACGGCGAGGGCGAGGAGTGGTATCATGGCTATTTCCGCCTCCAGGAAGTGCAGTACCTTGACTTCGACTATGCCACCGTTGAGGTCTCGAATGAGTACTTCGAGGATGACGAGCTCACCTCCGTCAAGCTCTATACCTGCGACCTCGATGACTACAACACCCCCACCTCCAACGGTATCTTGCTTGAGTTCTACGTAACCCCCGATGATCCCAACGATCTCAACGGCACTTACTCCTATCAGGACTTCACCTTCGATGCCGAGAGTTCCTATCTCACCATCTCCGAGGATCATGCAACTACCATCACCGATATCCTCTTTGTGGACGGCGAGGTAACCATCGTCATGACCGATATCGATCCCTCCAGCGGGTACGCGACCCTCCATCTGGACGGTACTTTTGTCTCCGACCAGGGCGATATCTATGAGTTCATCACGACCCATTCAGCCGAGTACGACTACTATGTAGCCCCCGATCCTCAAGAGGTAGGTCTTGATTCCGTAACCGATAACCCGTCGCCCGTAACCCAAAAAGTTCTCCGTGCCGGCCGCGTAGTGATCTACAAGAACGGTAATATATACTCCGTCAACGGACAACTCTTATAAAAAAACACGGCCCTTCGGGGTCGTGTTTTTTTTGGGATCATTTTGGGTCTTTTTGGACTTACTCAGCCTCCACCGGCATCGCCACCGCAAAAAGAATCAATAAATCCATCATAATTGTATTGTTTTTGTTTTAGTTATTACAAGTACATATCTCCTCCGCCATCTGATTCATCGCTACGCACTCCGCGCGCGATACATGGCGCTTGGAGGGGTCGTACTCCCAAGGGCTGAGTATCAACACACGCCCGGCGGCGACAGAGTCGAACAAGCCGTCACTCGGCTTGTAATAATCGCCAAACCCGTTATCTGCGATATAGATGATGGGATGCTCCTCCGCAAGAAGAACCACCATCACCTCTTTCTCCTTATCGGAGATGAACGGCGAGACCATCACAGTGCCCTGTCGGGCTGCCAGCACGCAGCTATTCATATAGTTGCGTAGCCGTGTATTGTCGCCGTGCATCGCCTCGTCTATCATCGTCCGGCGTACATGCACCGGCGCATATCTCTCCGCCTGTAGCAGTGCAACATTCCCCACTCCGCTGTATGTCCGTCCGGCTATCTCTATCCTCTCCTGCACTCTGAATAATTCCGGGTATATGCGCTTTGTCGCCAGCCGCTGAGGGTTCATCTGGACGTAGCGGATCATCGTCTGTAACTGCCCTTTATGAGACATCGGGCGTATGAATGGCATTTCGGTAAAGATAGGATCTGCCGAAGAGCGTTCATTGTCCCGCATGGAGCTTGTTGTATTTTTCTTTCGTTTGTTATCCCGCATAGGGCTTCGTTTATTATCCCGAATAATATTCGGGAAAAACGACGAAGTAAATTCTCTTCCTTCTTTCTTAGCACCCTGCCACCAACCGCGAACCACCGTTGATATACCTTTTTGCATAGGTTGCGTGACATATAAAACGGCGTGTACATGATCGGGCATCACACAGAATTGTATCACACGCACCTCCGGATGAATGTCTTGTATATGAAATATAGTATGCACTATTTTCTCCCCCAACTCCGATCTCTCTACCCATGCCTGTTTAGGATCATTCTCCGGAATTACCAACTTTCCCAACAGTGGTTCCCTGCTTGGCACCACCAGCGTCACATGGTAGATGCCGACACCTTTCCATGCCGTCCCAGACTCTTGCCATTGCCATATGTCATGCTCATTTATCATATATCTTCTTTCGTCCATTGCCCTTCCGAGAGGTAGCTTCGTCCGTCTGGTTTATCCTTTCCCTGCTTCGTCCTTTCTCTGTTTCGTCTATTTCAGGGCAATATCATTGCCTGCTCTCATTTTGTCCTCCCGTTTCGTCCTTCCCTTCCTTATTTTCTTCCTTTCCCTGTTTCGTCCATTTCAGGGCAATGCCATTGCCCGCTCCCGTTTCGTCCTCCCGTTTCGTCCTTCCCCTGTTTTCTTCCTTTCCCTGTTTCGTCCATTTCAGGGCAATGCCATTGCCCGCTCCCGTTTCGTCCTCCCGTTTCGTCCTTCCCTTCCCCTGTTCGTCCTTTTCTGGCCTCGTCCATTTCAGTGCAATGCCATTGCCCGCTCCCGTTTCGTCCTCCCGTTTCGTCCTTCCTCTGTTCTTCCTTTTCTGGCTTCGTCCATTTCAGGGCAATGCCATGTCTTTTCCTAAATTTAGTAGACAGTTTTTTAATATCATTTCCTAGTCAAGTAGACATCTTCCTAATGTTCGTTGACACTTTCCTGGT
>OCVV012888899.1_pt1 | contig 70608 bp, 68 predicted proteins | sample 1539721 | NCBI WGS metagenome assembly OCVV01 (sample SAMN02144230, study PRJEB22623) | gut metagenome | biome: sheep rumen | host: Ovis aries | place: New Zealand
GAGGGGACGAGATTCGAACTCGTGGTACAGAATAACCCGTACGGCAGTTTAGCAAACTGCTGGTTTCAGCCACTCACCCACCCCTCCGGGAATGATGTTCCTGAAACTCCCGCGAAATAATGCGGGACTGCAAAGATACGAAAAAAGTCTCAATCCGCAAGAGTTTCGGATTTATTTTCTAAATTTGCTGCACTACATAAATACACTGATTATGAAAGCCGCCAAATTCTGGACAGTCCCGGGACTGTTTTTCCTTATTGCTGCAACACTTAACCTCGTGGGTCGTTTCGTGGGAAACGCCGTGCTGGCAAGTGCCGTAAAGCCGCTTCTCATGCCGTTGCTGGCCATTACAGCCATATGCGCAGCGGGGGATATCAATAAGAAAGAAATCCGCATTCTCGTTCTTGCACTCATCCTTGGATGCATCGGGGACGTTTTTCTTATCTATGACGGGTTCCTGATGTTCGTATTCGGAATGGTAGCCTTCCTTGCCGGCCACATCTGCTACATGTGCCTCTTTGGCGGAAAGTCCTGGAAGGGCTTCACGGCAAAGACGTGGATTCCGGCAATCATAGTGATGGCTGCAATCGTGGCCGTCCTTATCATGCTCATCGGCGTAAAGGGCGCCCTGCTGGTTCCCATGTGCGTTTACGGCTTTGCCCTCATGCTCCTGATGTTCAGCGGCCTTTGCGGAGTCATAAGAGAAAGGACCGCCCCCTGGTGGATAATCCTTGCGGGAACGGTCCTGTTCACATTCTCCGATGCGCTTATCGCCATCGGCACCTTTGGCGGAGACTTCGCCGGACGCGAATTCGTGGTGATGCTCACCTATATCGCTGCCCAGACGCTCCTGGCCATCGGCGCTGTACGTCTTGCACGAAATTAGATTTCTCGACTTCGCTCGAAATGACAGTTACACCTCCGTTGCGGTGGCAAATTCGGAGAGGAAGCGCATGTCGTTTTCGAAGTAGTGGCGGAGGTCATTCACCTGCCACTTGAGCATTGCGATGCGCTCTACACCCATGCCGAAGGCAAAGCCGCTGTACTGGGCGGGGTCGATTCCGCTGGCCTTGAGCACGTTGGGGTCTACCATTCCGCAGCCCATGATTTCCAGCCAGCCTGTGCCCTTGCAGATGTTGCAGCCCTTGCCGTGGCAGATGTTGCAGCTTACGTCCACCTCTGCCGACGGCTCCGTGAACGGGAAGTAGCTGGGCCTCATCCTTATCTCAGTCTCCGGGCCGAACATTTCGCGGGCGAACAGCAGGATAGCCTGCTTGAGGTCTGCGAAGGTCACGTCCTTGTCGATATAAAGACCCTCCACCTGGTGGAAGATGCAGTGTGCACGGGCCGATATGGCCTCGTTGCGGAACACCCTGCCGGGGCACACAACGCGGATGGGGAGCGGCTGGCTCTCCATTGTGCGCACCTGTACAGAAGAAGTGTGTGTGCGGAGAAGCAGCGGGTTAAGATGCCCCGTGCTCACGAAGAAAGTGTCCTGCATTTCACGGGCGGGGTGGTTCGGAGGGAAGTTGAGGGCCTCGAACACATGGTAATCGTCCTCGATTTCCGGGCCTTCGGCCACGTCGTAACCGAACTTGCGGAAGATTTCCACAATCTGCTGCCTGACGATTGAAACCGGATGGCGGGAACCAAGCGGCTGGGGGTCTCCCGGCATGGAGAGGTCTTCCTTGGGCATGACCTCTGCCGCAGCCTCCTGAGCCTGCTCCTTGAGTTCTTCAATCTTTGCAAGGGCCTGCTTCTTGAGCTCGTTGAGCTTCTGGCCGTATTCCCTCTTGAGTTCCGGAGCAACTGTGCGGAACTCTTCCATCAGTGCAGTGATTTCACCCTTTTTTCCAAGGAAACGGACGCGGGCCTCCTCGGCCTCTTTCTGTGAACTTGCCTTGAGTTCACCCAGCTCCTTGAAAATTTTGTCAATAGCTTCTTTCATAAGGTATGAATTATTTTTTCCTTTTTTCACGTGCTTTTCTGGCCCTTTCTCCGCCGGCCTTCATGTATCTTTTCCACTGGGCCTCGTTGAAGATGCGCTTGTAGGTTGCGTCGATCTTTTCCATCCACTTGTCCCTTACATCGGCATACAGGTCTGTGTTTTCCACTTTGGATTTCTGCATGATGTCCATCTCCTCGCTCATTGCCCTGAAGTCATGGGTGAGGGTGGAATCCACGTAGAACTCCTGCCAGTATTCGAGGTCCAGAAGCTCTGAGAGCCTCTTTACCTCCTTGTCGATGAATTCCATCATCTGCTTTTCCTGCTGCTCCTTAGTCTGGGGCTGATTCTGGGCTCCAAGGCTTGTACTGCCAATCATTAAGGCAGTAAAAAGACAGAACAAACGATAAAATTTCATATATTTGCACATTATTATAGCTTACAAAATTACGCAATTAATCGAAAAAGCGCAAAAACGATGAGAAAAACCTTCTTCAAGGCCCTTGCTGTTGCAGCCTCCATGGCTCTTTCTCTCCAGGAAGGCAATACTTGTACCAATGTGATTGTTACGTCAGGAGCAAGCAAAGACGGCTCTGTCCTGGTGTCTTATGCGGCAGACTCCCATTATCTTTTCGGGGAGCTGTATTATCATCCGGCCGCAGACTGGCCCGCAGGCACGATGCTCAAGATATACGACTGGGACACAAACCGTTACCTTGGCGAGATAGAGCAGGTTCCCCATACCTACCAGACTGTAGGCAACATGAACGAGCACCAGGTCATAATCACTGAGACCACCTGGGGCGGCCGTCCCGAGCTTGAAGACAAGAAAGGCGGAATCGACTACGGTTCTCTCATCTACATTGCCCTTCAGCGTGCAAAGACCGCCCGCGAGGCCATCGACGTCATCGTGGAGCTTGCAAACCGCTACGGCTACGCTTCCGAAGGCGAAACCTTCTCCATTGCCGACAAGCGCGAAGCCTGGATCATGGAGATCATCGGCAAGGGAATGAACGTGAAGAACGGCGTGAATATGCAGAAGGGTATCGTATGGGTTGCCCGCCGCATCCCCGACGGAGCCATCTGCGCCCACGCAAACCAGGCCCGCATCGGCAAGTTCCCCCTCAACGACCCCGACAACTGCCTCTACTCTCCGGACGTCATCACCTTCGCCCGCCGCAAGGGCTATTTCGACGGCTTGGACAGCGAATTCAGCTTCAAGAAGGCCTACTGCCCCATCGACTTCGGCACCGTCCGCGGCTGTGACGCCCGCGCCTGGAGCGCCTTCAACATCCTCACCGACGGCTGGTTCTCCTTCTACGACGAAAACGGCTCCCCCGTCACCCGCGACGCCTACACCTACCTTGACTACGTCATGGGCGAAAACCTCGAAGGCGACATCCCCCTCTGGGTCTACCCCCGCAAAAAGATAGGCGTAAAGCAGGTTGCCGATGTAATGCGCGACCACTTCGAGGGCACCCCCATGGACATGACCCAGGATATCGGCGCAGGCGGAAACGCCCTCCCTTACCGCTGGAGGCCGATGGAATGGAAGAACTACGACGGCCAGACTTTCATCAACGAAAGGGCCATCGCAACCCAGCAGACCGGCTTCTGGATGGTAGGACAGGCCCGCAACTACGTCCCTGACGTGGTTGGAGGCATCCTCTGGTTCGGAACCGACGATGCGGCCACCTCCTATCTCACCCCTATGTATACCAGCATCTCCAAGGTTCCTGAGTGCTTCCGCGAGGGTAACGGAGACCTTCTCCACTACTCTGCCACGGCATCCTTCTGGATTAACAACCGCGTGTCCAACGCCTGCTACAAGATGTACAATGTCATGGCCGGCTATGTGCGTAAGAAGATAGACGCCTTCGAGATTGACCAGATGGAGCGCAAGACCCATTCCGTAGACAGCGCAGCCGTCGTCATGTACAATGAAGTGGCCATGAAGATTCAGAAGAAAATGCAGTCAAACGGCGGAATGATATCCCGCGCGCCGTTCAAGAACGTCACCAAGTACGTCACGAACTACTGCGTCAAAACCGCCCAGAACCAGTTCCAGGCCTGGACCGACCTTGAAACCGAACTCCTTGTAAAGTTCATGGACGGCAACGTGAAGCCCCAGAACGAGGATGGAACCTTCAAGCATTCCGAATACTCCCAGGGCATTCCCGAGAAGGTAGAATGGCCCGGATATACCGAGCTCTGGAAAGAGACCGTTGCCCAGGAACACGGTGACATCATCCGTGTGAAAGAATAACCTGTCATTTCGAGCGAAGAATAACCTGTCATTTCGAGCGTAGTCGAGAAATCTCAGACGGTTTATTAAAAAAATATTAAAACTTTGAATCAAGGTTAGTAATTTTTTACTAACTTTGATTTTGTTATATGACATTTAACCAATTAACGACCGCATAATTATGAAGAAATTATTCTATTTTGCAGTTCTGCTGCTGTCTTCCGCATTTATAGCAAATGCCCAGGACCAGTACAACCAGTACGGTGTCAAGGTTGACATCGATCCCCTGCAGGCTGAAGCCCAGGACGGCATCCTTGTCCTCCGCTCCAAGAACAATTCCGGCTACAAGATTTGGTTTGACAACCGTGTCCAGACCGACGGCGCCGTGTTTTTCGGTGAACCTTCCTGGGCCGACGGCATCTCCAACGACTTCTCTATCCGCCGTGCCCGTTTTGCCGTGAAGGCCCAGATCAATAAAGACTGGTACGGTGAAGTTGACATGGACATGGCTAATGGCGTATTTGAACTCAAGGACGCAATTATCCGCTACACCGGTCTTGAGAACTGGCAGTTCCAGATGGGCAGTTTCAAGGAAATCTTCTCCCTCCAGAGGAACAACTCTTCCCGTTATCTCCAGTTCATTGAGCGCCCTATGGTTTGCTCTGCCCTGGCGCCTTCCCGTCATCTGGGTTTGAACGCCAATTACTACAATAAGGGTCTGTTCCTGAACCTGGGCATCATGGGTCAGGAAATTGAAGGTGAGGAAACACGCAGCTTTGTAGAGGAATCCAGTAAGGGCAAGGGCCCGGACAACGGCCTCACATATACCTTCAAGGCCGTTTACCAGCCGGGTTGGAACAAGACCGACTGGGGTATGCACATCGGCGCCGCCGCTTCTTACCGCAACCCCAAGACCTCGGATGAAACCTTCGGAAAAATGCGTTACAGCACCCGCAACTCCACAAGTATCAACCGCAAGAAATACATTGATACCGGAGACTTTGACTTTGACCACTATATCCGTTACACAGCAGAACTTGCCGGTTACTGGAAGGGTTTCCGCGGTGAGGCCGTTTACATGGGCAACACCACGGCATATATCCCCGACATTAAAAATGCGCCCACCGTTACTTCTCCCAGGAATTTCTGGGGCTGGTATGTCCAGGGCGGTTACCTCCTCTTTGGCGGACAGCAGCGTTACGATAATGCCGGTGCCAAGTTCACCCGCGTAAAGAGGGGTCAGAAGTGGGGCGATGTAGAGCTCTGCGGCCGAGTTGAGTATTTGAACCTGAATGCCGATGCCGCTCTCAGCGCCAATGACCAGAAGATCATGGGCGGCAAGAGCATGGCATATGCCGTCGGTCTCAATTACTACATCAACGACCATGTGAAAGTCCAGCTCAACTGGCAGTACAACGACAACGACCGTTTTGCCGCCGGAAAGGGCAACAAGTTCTTTGTTGGTCTGGACAAGGACGGCAACCCCACCAAGACGCCTTACAATACCGTTGGAAAAGCAGGCGTAGACTACCACATGGTTGCCATGCGCTTCGAGATAGACTTCTAATTAACCCTTAAAAACATTTAACGATGAAAAAGTATTTCTTTTTTGCTCTGGCTGCTGCATTCGCTTTTGTAGCATGCCAGCAGGATCCTGAGGTAACAAAGGAAGACAAGACCAATCAGAACCAGAACCAGAATCAGGGTAACGAGCAGACCGGTGATGACCTTATCGCCACCCTGTGCATCAATGAGGTATGCGGTGTGGTAGGTTCCAAGGGAATTGAGCTTTACAACCCCACAGCTGCAGAAATATCCCTTGAGGGCGTTACCATCTACAAGAACGAGGCTGCAGATCCCACCTGGACCGGTGATGCCGACGCCAAGATTGCTTCCAAGGGCTACTATGTAATCACTTCCAAGAAGGAGTTTGACAACATCGCCGATGTTGCAAATGCCAAGGCTGCCGACAGCTTCTCCCCCTCCAAGTCCCTCATCCTGGTCCTCAAGGACAAGAGCGGCAACACCCTTGACACCTTTGACCGCGGCTGGACAAAGAACGCCAACACGGAAGTTGCACTTCCTACAGCCGAAGGTTCCTTCGCACGTACAGCAGACGCCAAGAAGGAATGGAAGGTCCTGGATATCACCATGGGCAAGACAAACAATGGCGCCGCACTGGTAGGTGACGGCGTAATCACTGAAGACCCCGCATAATCAGCCATGGCAGAACTCAAGATTGGCGAGCAGTCAAAGCCCCGCTTTGAATTCCGCAGCTTCGGCCAGGATTTCTCCGAAGCCGCAAAGAGAATGGCACGTCTTTCCGCTCCCGTACCCGAGAAGGTATGGGAGAGGGAAAGCGATGAAATCTACATCATCAGCGCCAAGAACGACATCAACAACACCAAAATCCGCAACGGCAAGATGGACATCAAGACCTATGTCCAGACCGTGGACGGCCTCGAGCAGTGGAACCCCCTCATGAAGGGAGAATTCCCCATCGCAAAGGAAGTTCTTGAGAATGAGGTATTTCCTGCCTTCATGGTGGAAATGCCCAAGCTCACCAAGGACACCTACACCTACGAGGAGTTCATCGCAATGGTGAAGGCCAACAAAGACCTTGCAGCCGTGCGCGTGCACAAGCAGCGCTTCGGCTACATGGTCAACGACACCATCTGCGAGGTTGGCAACGTTCTCATCAACGGCGCCAAGGTAGTTACCATCAACTCCGAATCCACCGAGATCGAAGACATCAAGAAAACAATTGCCGACTGCCATCTCGAAGGCGTTGAGAACATCAACTACCTCCAGGCAATCAAGAGGGTTATCGGCATGAGTGACAAACCTTTAGCTAACGAATAAGCCATGGCACAGGAAATAGAGAAAAAATTCCTCGTGAAGGGCGACTTCAAGGCCGATGCCTTCAAGGCCACCCGCATTACCCAGGGCTACCTCTCCAGCGTCCCTGAGCGCACCGTACGTATCCGCGTCAAGGGCGACAAGGGCTTCATCACCGTCAAGGGCATCGGCAACGCCTCCGGCGCCGCCCGCTTTGAATGGGAGAAGGAAATCCCCGTAGAGGACGTAAAGGCCCTCCTGGACCTTGCAGAGCCCGGTGTAATCGACAAGACAAGGTATCTTGTAAAGAACACCGACGGCGTCCACACCTGGGAAGTTGACGAGTTTTACGGAGACAACGACGGCCTCACCGTCGCAGAGGTGGAACTTGCCGACGAGAACGAGCCCTTCGACAAACCTGCCTGGCTTGGAGAAGAAGTGACCGGCGACCCCAAATACTTCAACTCCATGCTAATGAAGAACCCCTACAAGAATTGGAAGTAAAGTATTTATACATAGTTTCCAGTCTGATAATGGTCTCATCCCTGACCTCATGTCTCAGGGATGAGCCCGTTATTAGGGAGGAGGCCAAAGGCGAAACAGGCACTTATGTGATGGGTTCGCCTGTGGAGTTCTCAACCAAATTTGAAGGGCTTTCCGCCATCTGTCTCAATGAGGCTGGTGACGGCGTTTATGTGGCCGAAGACAACGGACACATTTACGAATTCACCCTGGAAGGCGTCCTCAAAAACACCTTCTCCTTCCCTGCGCCCAATGACGCACATGACTGGGAAGGCATCACCAGGGCAAAGGACGGCAGCATCTATCTGTGCGAAGAAAGGGCCCGTGAGGTCTATAAACTAAGTGCCGATCATACAGACGTCACGCTTGTATCCAAGGGTCCTGTTGAGGCTGGCAGTGAAGAGAATCAAGGCTACGAGGGCATTGCTGCCGGCGGCGGCATCCTGTATGTGGCAAACCAGAGCAAGCCCTTCAGGGTATACCGCTATACCGTAAGCGGCAATACCTGGGACACAGCGTTCGATGCTCCGTCAGACTGGGCTGTCCAGAGTTTTTCAGACATCTTCTATGATGAGGAAGACGGCACTCTCTGGATTACGGATGCAAAGACTCAGAAACTCACCCAGCTCTCTGCAAAAGGTACTGTCCTCAAGGAGTATGACATATCCTTCGTGAAAAAGCCGGAAGGCTTCTGCAAGGATGCGGCCAGAAAACAGTTCTGGTTCATTTGTGACAAAACCAGTAAATTATTCCGAGTAAGCTATAAATAATATGGCAGAAGAGAACAAGACAGCGGCATTCGATCCGCTGGACATGAGCAATTACAAGGTAGAGAAACTGCCCAAGATGCAGAAATCCAAATTCGAGGTGTGGCTTGCCCGCCTCGGAGGGCCTCTTGCGATAATTGCCTTTGTCTGGATCTGCTGGTTCTGCCATATAGGTTTCATAGACAATCTGGACACCGGCGTGCTGGCAGCCTCTGCACAGAAGCGGCTGGCCGCTCTGGGCCTGGATGGCTTCATAAGGGCCAATTACGCCATGCTGGCCATCTTCGTTGCCAGCCTCATCCTGTGGATAACGGAGACTATTCCGAACTATCTCACCTCCCTTATCCTCATCCTTGCAACGGTACTATTCGGCGTTACAACGCAGAAGGAAGCCCTTGCGCAGCTCGGCCACCCTGTGATGTGGCTCAATATCCTCAGCTTCGTCCTTGCGTCCATGCTGGTAAAGACGAAGTTTGCAAAACGCCTTGCCCTGGCCTTCGTAATCAAGTTCGGCCGCAGCGCAAAAGGCGTGCTCTGGAGCTTCCTGTTGATTAACCTTGTACTGAGTGCATTCATATCGGCAACCACGGTCAAGGCAACTATAATGCTCCCTATTTTCATGGTTATATGCGCCATTTACGGGGCCTCCAACGGCAATCGCAACAACTTCGGCCGCAATCTCGTCATCCAGAACCTGTTCCAGGTCAATATCGGCGCAAATGCATTTTATACTGGCAGCGGGGCGCACCTTCTGGCCATTTCCCTCATTGCCGGCTTCCTGGGCTCATGTGACTTCGGCTACAAGGAGTGGCTGGTTGCTGTGGGTCCCATGAGCATCATCATCCTGGTGGTCGGCCTTCTCCTTGGCATGTATGTGTTCTTCCCCATGAAGAAGGAAGAGCAGGTGCCGCAGATCCAGGGCGGCATAGACCGCCTGAAGGATGAACTTGCCGCAATGGGCAAGATGTCCAAAGAGGAATGGAAGGCCGTTGCCATCTTCCTCGTGGTCCTTTTCCTCTGGGTTACCAAGGGGACCTTCCACAACATTGACGAAACCATAGTAGCCCTCATCGGCGCCATCCTGGCCCTCCTGCCGGGAATAGGCGTGGTGAAGTGGAACGACGTGGACATTCCCTGGCACCTCATGCTCTTCAGCGCAGGCGCATACGTGCTTGGAAGCGGTCTCAACGCCACAGACCTTCCCAGCACCATGGTGAACGCCGCGTTCGACTCAATGGGTATCACGTCCGGAACGCCGTTCTGGGTGCTTTACGTGATACTTACCTTCCTCATGATGTACTCCGGCCTGGTGTTCCAGTCCAAGACCATCAGGACCATGGTGTTCGTCCCCATCGCCCTTGGCGTGGAGAAACGTTTCGGTTTCCCTCCCATGAGCCTGGCACTTCCGGTGTCGATGCTCATCGAACACTGCTACGTGCTTCCTTTCAACAGCAAGCCGGCGGCTCTTCTCTATACCACTAACCAGTACAGCCTTACCGATGCCTTCAAGTACGGCATCACTATGATGACATTCTCCTGGTTCCTCATACTGCTGTTCGGAGAGACCGTCCTGAAGTGGCTGCACATCACTCCGGGCTTGTTTTAGGCCGAAAATTTCTTATCTTTGTATTTATGACTATTGACTGGGTACTCATATTGCGCCTTTTCTGCGCGGGCCTTTTTGGCGGAATTATCGGCCTCGAGAGGGAAATCCGCGCCAAGGAGGCGGGCCTCAGGACCCACTTCATCGTTGCTCTTGGCAGCGCCCTGTTCATGATAATTTCCCAGTATGCTTTTGACGGACAGCAACATGATGCAGCCCGCGTGGCGGCGCAGGTGGTGTCTGGCATCGGTTTCATCGGCGCTGGCGTTATCATCTTCCAGAAGAATGCCGTTCGCGGTGTAACTACCGCTGCGGGCCTCTGGGTTGCGGCGGCTATCGGCCTTGCTACCGGGGCGGGCATGTATGCGGTGGCCATTGCGGCTACGCTGCTCACCGTAATCTGCCTTGAGGCGATGAACTTCTTCCATTCCAGATACGGGGAAAAAGAGGTTCACCTCACCCTGAATTCAGAGGATGAAGAAGACATCATATCCGTTCTGGACGCATTCAAGAAGGATAAAATCACCGTGGATTCCTATGCCCTTGAAAATGACAAGGTCCATCTGACCCTGAGGATGAAGCAGCGCACCTATCTTGAGTCTATTAAAACCATAATTTCCCGTCTGGAGGGATTCAAAATAGAAGATCTATACTAAAAACATAATTTATGAACACTCTGTTTTATGCGGTTCCGGCAGCCTCGGTCCTGGCGCTTCTGTTCGCCTGGATCTTCTTCCGTCAGATGATGAAGGAAAGCGAGGGTACCGTGACAATGAAGGAAATCGCACAGTATGTGCGTGAGGGCGCAATGGCATACCTCAAACAGCAGTACAAGGTTGTTACCATCGTTTTCATCGTTCTGGCAATCCTGTTCGCAATTCTGGCCTATGGATTCGGCGTGCAGAATCCCTGGGTCCCCTTCGCCTTCCTCACCGGCGGTTTCTTCTCCGGCCTGGCGGGCTTCGTGGGAATGAGAACGGCCACATACGCATCGGCCCGTACGGCAAATGCAACGATGAGAAGCCTCAATTCGGGCCTCAAGATCGCATTCCGCAGCGGCGCCGTGATGGGTCTCACCGTGGTGGGCCTGGGTCTTCTGGACATCTCCATCTGGTGGCTGATCCTCAACGCCTTCGTCCATGAAGCCACTGACGCCCAGACGCTTGTAGTCATCACAACCACCATGCTCACCTTCGGAATGGGAGCCTCTACACAGGCCCTCTTCGCCCGCGTGGGCGGCGGTATCTATACCAAGGCTGCCGATGTAGGCGCAGACATCGTGGGCAAGGTGGAACAGGACATCCCCGAGGATGACCCCCGCAACCCCGCCACCATTGCCGACAACGTAGGCGACAACGTAGGCGACGTAGCCGGTATGGGCGCAGACCTCTACGAGAGCTACTGCGGCTCCATCCTCGCAACCATGGCCCTTGGCGCATCGGCCTTCTTCAACGCAGGTACGGCCGTTCAGCTCAAGGCTATCATGGCTCCCATGCTCATTGCCTCTATCGGCGTAGTCCTTTCGATTTTAGGTATTTACGCAGTGCGCACCAAGGAAGGTGCAAGCCTGAAGGACCTTCTTGGCTCCCTGAGCCTTGGCACCAACCTCAGCGCCGCGCTCATCGCCGTCCTTACCTTCGGCGTGTTCTACATCCTGGGCTTCAACGGTGAAGGCGGCCTTCCCCAGTGGTGGCAGATTTCACTGAGCGTACTCAGCGGCCTTCTTGCCGGCGTAATCATCGGAAAGGTTACGGAATACTACACCTCGCACTCATACAAGCCCACCCAAAAGCTTGCGGAAAGTTCACAGACCGGTCCCGCCACCGTCATTATCAACGGCGTGGGCCTTGGCATGATTTCCACCGCCGTTCCGGTCATCACCATTGCAGTTGCAATCCTTCTGGCCTATGGCTTCGCAACCGGATTCCACTACTCCACCGACACCCTGAGCCTCGGCCTCTACGGCATCTCCATCGCCGCCGTGGGCATGCTCTCCACCCTTGGAATCACCCTTGCCACAGACGCTTACGGCCCCATTGCCGATAACGCCGGCGGCAACGCCCAGATGAGTGAACTGGATCCCTCCGTCCGCGAAAAGACAGATATCCTGGATTCCCTTGGAAACACCACTGCAGCAACCGGAAAGGGCTTTGCAATCGGCTCCGCCGCGCTTACCGCCCTTGCCCTCCTTGCCTCATACATTGAAGAGCTCAAGATAGGCTTTTCTCATATCGGAAAGACCGTTTTGGAAATCGGAGACCGCACGGTCCAGACCGTGTCGGCGTCAATCACGGATATAGTAGAGTACTATGACATCACCCTCATGAACCCCATGGTTCTGGTGGGCGTGTTCATCGGCTCCATGATGGCTTTCCTCTTCTGCGGTCTCACCATGAACGCAGTAGGCCGTGCAGCGCAGAAGATGGTGGTTGAGGTTCGCCGCCAGTTCCGCGAGATTGCCGGTATCCTCGAAGGCAAGCAGCGTCCGGACTACACCTCCTGCGTGCGCATTTCCACAAAGGCCGCACAGCATGAGATGGTATTCCCTTCAATCCTTGCCATCATCGTCCCCATGCTGGTGGGCGTTATTCTTGGCCCTGCGGGTGTCATCGGCCTTCTTGCCGGCGGCCTTGGTGCAGGTTTTGTCCTGGCAGTGTTCCTTGCCAACTCCGGCGGCGCCTGGGACAACGCAAAGAAGTATGTGGAGGAAGGCCACTTCGGCGGCAAGAACTCCTCTTCGCATCATGCAACCGTGGTTGGTGACACCGTTGGTGACCCGTTCAAGGACACCTCAGGTCCTTCCCTGAACATCCTCATCAAGCTCATGAGCATGGTCTCCATCGTCATGGCCGGCCTTACCGTGATGCTGCACTAGTGAGTTTAAATACCGTTTTATGGCGAAGGTCTGTTTTTTATTGACAGGCCTTCGCCATTAATTATGCCCTGTATGGTGGTAAGGTGCAGATTTGGTGGCAAAGGTCTGCTGCATAAAAACAGACCTTCGCCAAAAGGCTCATAAATTTGACTTGTCGCGGAAAAACCGTAAATTTGCAGTCTTATGCGCGCAAGGCAGGTACTCATATTCTTACTGGGCGTTTTCGCACTCATCGGGGTGGGCTGGCTGGCCTTCCCGGCAGACGGAGTGCAGGCCGGTCCTCTTACGCTGCGTTTCCCGTCATACAGGAAAATGGTGGCGGAGGCGTCGGAAACCAAGGTGAACGTAGATTCGGTCCTCACGGCCGTGGAGGAGCGTTTCCGCATGCAGGACGACACCCTGAACTACTACCATGACTTCTTTTACAACAACCCGGACCGCATCTTCCTTCCCGGTGACGATTATACCTTCTTCGATCCCGTTTTCAAGAAGTTTGAAGAGGACAGCAGCATCGTCCGTGTAATCCATTACGGAGACTCGCAGATAGAGATGGACCGCATGTCAAGCGACCTGCGCGACGCCCTCCAGAAGCGCTTCGGCGGCATAGGAACCGGCATGTTCCCGGTCCTTTCCAATGTGCCTTCCGCCAATATCTACCGCAGCGCAAGCGGCGGCTTCACCCAGTACACCATGTACGGCGATTCCACCACCCAGCGTGCCGGTCACAACCGTTACGGCATAATGGCCCAGGTGGTCCAGATGGCCGGTGGCGGCACAATCAGCCTCCGTGGCACCCGTAACAAAACCGCCCCGCAGCGCACCAAGACCTTCCAGACCGTAACCCTCCTCTACGGCAGGGCAAGCGGCGGGTTCAAGGCAAGGGCCGTGAGCGACACCTTGAAGCCCCAGACCTCCATAGAACGCCTCGAAAGCGGTACAACCCTCATGCGCTGGGACTTCGGAAAGCCGGTGGACAGGGTTCGCATAAACCTTAGCGGCAATGCCGAAATCTACGGCATCACCGCCGACGGCGCAGAAGGCGTAGCTGTCGATAATATCCCCCTCAGAGGCTGCTCCGGCACCATTTTCTCCCGCATCTCAAAGCCCCTCATGGCAGACTGCATGCAGCTTGAAAATGCCGGCCTCATCATCCTCCAGTTCGGCGGAAACTACATGCCCGTGGCACATTCCTCCAAGGTGATAAGCAGCTACTGCACCAAGATAGCGGAGCAGATCCAGTACTTCCATGAGGCCGCCCCGGATGCGAAGATACTCTTCATCGGCCCGTCCGACATGGGCACGAGCAGGAACGGACGCATAGTCACGAGGCCCCGCCTTCCGGAGATGGTGGATTCCCTCAAGGCAACCGCCCTCCGCAACGACGCCGCATATTGGGACCTCTTCCGCATGATGGGAGGGGAGAATTCCATGGTTCAGTGGGTAAAGCACGTGCCTCCTTACGCCGGGGCCGATTACACCCACTTCACCCCCGCCGGAGCCCAGAAGGTTGGACAGGCCCTCAGCCGCTCTTTCCTCACCTATTACGATTATTACCGCCTTCGCAAAGAGAAATGAAAAAAGCCCTTCTCCTTGCCATACTCATCCTGACGGTGCTGCCTCTCCAGGGGCGGCGCTACCCGTTTGTGAGGGTGGAGAAGAATGAGCTCCAGTTCCCCGGCGGCCCTTCTGCCGATTATGCCCTCTTCCTGCGCAAGCTGGACTCCCTGGTGATATCCGGCAGTGCCGATGTGCGCATCCTCCACGTGGGCGGCTCCCACGTCCAGGGAGGCACCTGGACAGACCGCCTCCGCCGCAGCTTCCTGGCCCTCAGATACGGCATGGACGGTGGCAGGGGGCTGGTTTTCCCCTTTGCCGCAGCCTCCACGAACACGCCGGTGAGCTACACCACAACCGCTGTCGGGAACTGGGAGACAACCCGCTGCCTCAAGCCCGACAGAACCATCGGCCTTGCGGGAATAGGCGCCACTGCGGCCGATACATCGGCACGGGTGGTCATAGACCTTCTGCCCCGGGAAAACCGCATCATGCAGCAGCATTACTGCTTCAACAGGGTTACGGTGATGGGCTACGGAAACAGGGAGCCCGTGCTGCTCCTTTCAAAGAAAGATACGCTCTGGGGCCGACGGGAAGGCGTCCTGTGGAAGTTCGACCTCCCCGCTTATACAGACTGGATCCAGCTTGGCCTTTCCCAGACCGGTACCGGCAGCTATACCCTCGAAGGCCTGTATCTTGACAAGGCAGTAAAGGGTTTCACCTACAGCGAGGCCGGAATAAACGGCGCCGCCACGTCGTCCTGGCTCAAGTGCGAGGACTGGGAGAGGAACCTGAGGGTGGTAAAGCCGGACATGGTGGTGTTCTCGATAGGCATAAACGACATCCAGGGACCGGATTTTTCCGTGGACCGCTTCAAGAGCAATTACAGGCAGCTGGTGAAGATGGTAAAGAAGGTAAATCCCCGCTGCGCCATTTTCTTCACAGGAATAAACGACAGCTCCTATCGGCACCATGTAAATCCTCATACAGAGGCCGTGGAGACCGCCATGAGCGAGCTTGCAAAGGAGTTCAAGGGCGTTTTCTGGGACATGTACGAGGTGATGGGCGGCTACGGTTCCATGGAAGTCTGGAGGGAAGCCGGCCTTGCCCAGAGCGACCTTGTCCACTTCACACCCGACGGCTACCGCCTCCTTGGGGATCTCTTGTTTGACGCAATAATGAATTCTGCCCGATGAACCTCTGGACCGTCATACAGGATTTCTTCGGGGCGTTGTTCGCGTTTGACCAGGCGCATCCGCTGCTGTTCACCCAGTTCTACTTCTGGGCGTTCTTCGCGATTGTTTTCGCCGTGTTCTCGCTCTTCCATTCCAAGGTGCTCCTGAGAAACGGCTTCCTGTTTGCGGCGTCCCTGTTCTTCTATTACAAGACCAGCGGCGTTTTCCTTGCCCTGCTGCTCTTTGTGATAGTATATAACTTCTTTGCGGCCAAGTGGATATACCGCCTTAAGTCAGAAAGGTGGAAGGGCGTGGTAGTAGGGCTAAGCGCGCTTGTAGACCTCGGGCTCCTGGCATATTTCAAGTATGCATACTTCATCACCGACTTCGTGAACAACCTGTTCGGGCTGTCGATAGAGGTGCATGATGTTCTTGGTGAATTCCTTAACATGCTCACGGGAGCGGCCGTCTTCAGCGTAGACGCCATCATCCTGCCTGTGGGCATATCATTCTTCACCTTCCAGGCGGTGAGCTATGTGGTGGACGTGAAACGCTGCAAGATAGAGCCGGTGCAGAATTTCCTGGACTTCGGTTTCTACCTGAGTTTCTTCCCGCAGCTGGTGGCAGGCCCCATCGTCCGTGCGTCGGAGTTCATAGCCCAGCTTCACAAGCCTTACAACCTGTCCCGCCGCTGGTTCGGCATCGCCATCTTCTGGATAATGAACGGTCTTCTCAAAAAGCTCATCCTGGCCGACTACATGGCCGTGAACTTTGCCGACCGCGTCTTTGCCAACCCCCTCATGTTCAGCGGCTTTGAAAACCTCGCAGCCCTCTTCTGCTATTCCCTCCAGGTCTATGCCGATTTCTCCGGCTACACGGACATAGCAACCGGCGTAGCCATGCTCATGGGCTTCTACCTGCCCAAGAACTTCGATTCTCCCTACAAGGCTGTGAACACCCAGCAGTTCTGGCGCCGCTGGCACATGACGCTTTCCCGCTGGCTCAGGGACTATCTGTACATCCCTCTTGGAGGCAACAGGAATGCGACTCCGGGAACGTATATCATAATTATAGCTGTTGCGGTTATAGGCAGCTTCCTCAGCGGCAGCTGGTGGGTGGCGGTGGCCGTCGCCGCCATAGCCGGCGGAATCGGTCTCTGGGCCTGGAAACACCCGGGAGACCGCAAGCTCATCACCACCAATATCAACTCCATGAACACCATGCTCCTTGGCGGCCTCTGGCACGGAGCAAGCTGGAATTTCATGATCTGGGGCGGTCTCAACGGCCTTGGCCAGGTGATATACAAAGTGTGGACAAGGCGCTCCATGGGAGTGAAGGTCCTTATCATCACGCTTGTCACCGCCCTTTGCGGAACCCTCTCCCTCACGCTCCACTATCCCGTTTGGAACATGTTCTTTGTCTGGACGCTCATTATATGGATAGGCACTGCAGTGAAGGGAATAATCTGTCATTTCGACCGAGCGAAGCGAGTGGAGAAATCTCCTGCTGCAGAGTGGCTGTCACGTGCGTGGGACATTTTCCAGACCTTCGTGTTCATAACCTTCACGCGTCTTTTCTTCAGGAGCGGCTCCAACCTGGATCCCGCCCTTGCAAACGAGGAGGCGTGGAATACGGCAAAGAACATGGTGAACCAGATAGGCGGCCACTGGGACCTCTCGCTGGTACCGTCAATGGCTGCCGCTCACTGGCAGGTGCTTGTACTGTTTGTCGTGGGAATGATAATCCACTGGCTGCCGGAGCGCTTCAAACGCCGCTACCGCATCTGGTTCGCAAAGCTTCCGCTGGCCGTAATGGCCATAGTGGTGGCGCTCATAGTGTTTGTATTCTGCCAGTTCATCACCGCAGACCTTCAGAGCTTCATCTATTTCCAGTTCTAGGAAAGGAGATTGGTAAGTTCTACGAATTCCTCCACTGAAAGCCTTTCCGGGCGCAGGGTGAAGACTTCCTGCGCAAGGAAATCGGCAAGCTGTTCTTCCGACCAGCCTTCGCGGTCTGCCTTGGCGCGCGCAAGGGGCTTCAGGGGATTGCGCATCATTTTCCTGCGCTGCCCGAAGGCCGTTTTCACCACGGTCTTGAAGAGGTTTTCGTCGCAGCCGAGTTCCGTGCGGGAATTGCGCCTGAGGCGTATGACGGCCGATTCCACCTTGGGCGGGGGAGCGAAGCAGCCGGAGCCAACGGTAAAGAGATACTCAATGTCGTACCAGGCCTGCAGCAGCACGCTCAGAATCCCGTAGGTCTTGCTTCCGGGGGCCTCTGCAATGCGTTCGGCCACCTCTTTCTGCACCATTCCCACAACCTCCGGAACGCTGTCCTTGTAGTCCAGCACCTTGAAGAAAATCTGCGAAGAGATGTTGTAAGGGAAATTGCCGATGATATTGAACTTCTCTGGGAACAGCTTCTCCAGCTTCAGGGAGAGGAAATCGGCCTCAAGGAGCTTTCCCTGGATGCCGGGGAAGTGCGTGAGAAGATACTCGACGCTTTCCGTGTCGATTTCCACCAGCTTCAGGTCTACGTCTTCGCGTTCAAGCAGATACTGCGAAAGAACGCCCATTCCGGGGCCCACTTCCAGTACCTGGAAAGGAGTTTTCTCGACTTCGCTCGAAATGACAGTTGGCTGCAGTGCGTCAACGATGGCGCGGGCCACCTTCTGGTCCGTCAGAAAATGCTGTCCGAGTGCTTTTTTTGCCCTTACTTCCATAGAGTGCAAATATACGAAGATTTTACAAACAAGGAGATAGTCAGTATTTTTTGTTAAATTTGTAAGTTAAAACTAAAGATGTGATGAAAAAGCTTGCTTTTTTTCTTGCAATTACGTTTTTAAGCCTTTCGGCAGCCGCCCAGGGCTGGGCTCCTGCGGGGAATGACATCAAGACAAAATGGGCTTCCGAGGTGAATCCCGCCGCTCCGCATCCGGAGTATCCGAGGCCTCAGATGGTGCGTTCCCAGTGGCAGAATCTCAACGGACTTTGGGATTATGCCATCACGGAGGAAGATGCTGCATATGAGGCTCCCGAAGGAAAGATCCTGGTTCCCTTTGCCGTGGAATCCTCCCTTTCCGGAGTGGGTAAGCACGTAGGCCCCGGCAAGGCTCTTTGGTATAATCACACCTTTAAGGTCAAGCCCTCATGGAAGAAGAAAAGAGTGCTCCTCCATTTCGGAGCGGTAGACTGGAAGGCGGTAGTTTCCGTGAACGGAAAGCCGGTAGGAGTACACACGGGTGGCTACACTCCCTTCTGCTTTGACATAACATCGGCCCTCAAGAAAAGCGGGAAGCAGGTTCTTACGGTAAAGGTCCTTGACGTTACGGACCAGGCCTGGCAGCCTCGCGGCAAGCAGGTCATGCACCCGCAGGGCATCTGGTATACGGCCGTCACCGGCATCTGGCAGACGGTATGGCTGGAGGTGGTTCCAGAGACACACATCGGCTCGTATTATGCCGAATCCAATGTCAAGGATTCATCGGTAAAGGTTACTGTAAAGGCCGACGGTCTCCAGGAAGGGGATGTGGTGAAAGTGTACCTGAAGGAGGGCGCAGAGGGCTACAACCCAGAGCAGCCTTCGCAGGCGGTCCTCGCATCGGCAGAGGGGCTTGAAGTGACGCTCCCCGTGGAAAACGCAAAGCTCTGGAGCGCCGAATCCCCTTACCTGTACGGCCTTGAAATAAGCATTTCCCGCAAAGGCAAGGTCCTGGACAAGGTGGAAGGCTATACCGCATTAAGGGCAATCGCCAAGAAAAAATCCAAGGAAGGACTCAACCATAACCGCATTTTTGTAAACGGAGAGGCGGTGTTCCAGTTCGGCCCTCTCGACCAGGGTTGGTGGCCCGACGGCCTCTATACCGCCCCCACCGACGAAGCCCTCAAGTTCGACATCGTCAAGACCAAGGAGTGGGGCTTCAACATGATTCGCAAGCACATCAAGGTGGAGCCTGCCCGTTGGTATTACTGGTGCGACGTCGTGGGCCTGTACGTCTGGCAGGACATGCCCAGCATTGCCGACCATAGCAAGGACGTTCTCAAGACCCGTCCCGAGGAGGTTGCAAAGGCCCAGGGCAACAAGTGGCCCAACGACACCTTCATTGGCGGTACGGAATGCGCCGTTCCCCAGGCATGGAAGGACAATTACTACAAGGAGTGGGGAGAGATAATCGACGCCCTCAAGGGCTTTGCCTGCATATGCGTATGGGTGCCGTTCAACGAGGGCTGGGGCCAGTTCGATACTGCCGAAGCCGTAGCCTTCACCCGTAAGAAAGACCCTACCCGCCTTGTGAACGAGGCCTCCGGCGGCATTTTCAAGATGGTCGGCGACATCCTCGACGCCCACCACTATCCCTACCCGGTGATGAACGTATTCGAGCGTTCTATGATCAACGTACTTGGAGAATACGGCGGCATCGGCTATGTGGTGGACGGCCATATCTGGCGTCCTACAGGCAAGAACTGGGGCTACTCCGGCCTTTGCAAGAGCCCCGAAGAGGTGCTTGAACGCTATCGCAAATATGCATCCTACCTCAAAGTGCTCAAGCAGACCGGCTGCGCCGCCGCAGTCTACACCCAGACTACGGACGTAGAGCTGGAAGTGAACGGACTTATGACTTATGACCGGCTCGAAAAATACGATCCGGCAGTGCTCAGGGAAATAAATGAGAGCGTGATATCCGCTCCAATCGAAATAAAGTAATTATATGTACAGAACACACACTTGCGGGGAACTCCGCATCGAGAACAAAGGACAGAAGGTAACGCTGGCAGGATGGGTACAGAAGGCCCGCAAGCTTGGCGGCATGACATTCATCGACCTCCGCGACCGCTACGGCATCACTCAGCTGGTGGTTGAGGCAGACGCTCCTGAAGCCCTGGTGGAAACCGCCACCTCGCTGGGACGCGAATTCGTCATCCAGGCCATCGGAGAGGTTGTTGAAAGGCAGGCCAAAAACTCCAAAATGCCCACCGGCGACATTGAAATCAAGCTTTCGGAAATCAATATCCTCAACAAGTCGGTCACTCCTCCCTTCACCATCGAGGACGAATCCGACGGTGGGGAAGACCTCCGTGCCAAGTACCGCTACCTTGACCTTCGCCGCGGTCCCCTCAAAAGGGCCCTCCAGCTCAGGCACCGCATTGCGCACGAAACCCGCAACTATCTTGACGCCAACGGCTTCCTCGAGATAGAAACCCCTTACCTTATCAAGTCCACTCCGGAAGGCGCCCGCGACTTCGTGGTCCCTTCCCGCATGAATCCAGGCCAGTTCTACGCCCTGCCGCAGAGCCCCCAGACCTTCAAGCAGCTCCTTATGGTTGCCGGCTATGACCGCTACTTCCAGATTGTCCGCTGTTTCCGTGACGAGGACCTCCGCGCAGACCGCCAGCCCGAATTCACCCAGATCGACTGCGAAATGTCCTTCGTAGAGCAGGAGGATGTCCTGAACATGTTCGAAGGCATGATGCGCACCCTCTTCAAGAACGTTTTGGACGTGGATATCCCCAATCCGCTCCCCCGCATGAGCTGGTACGATGCCATGGACCGCTACGGCTCCGACAAGCCCGACGTCCGCTTCGGCATGGAAATCCACGACCTCACCTCCGCCGCCAAGGGCAAGGGCTTCAGCGTCCTTGACGATGCCGCATACATCGGCTCCATTGCCGTTCCAGGCGCTGCCGAATACACCCGCAAGCAGGTGGACGAGCTTACCGAATGGGTAAAACGCCCCCAGGTCGGCGCCAAAGGCCTCATCTACATCCGCGTAAATGCCGACGGAACCTTCAAGTCCTCCATCGACAAATTCTACGGTGCCGATGACCTCGCCCGCATCGCCGCCGCTGCAGAGGCCAAGCCCGGAGACCTCATCCTGGTGATGAGCGGCCCTGCAAAGCGCAAGGTCCAGACCATGCTCGGCGTCCTTCGCCTTGAGATGGCAAACCGTCTCGGCCTCAGGGATCCCAAGGTCTTTGCACCCCTGTGGATCGTGGACTTCCCGCTCCTCGAGTGGGACGACGAGACCCAGCGCTTCTACGCCATGCACCACCCTTTCACCGCCCCCAAGCCGGAGCACGAAAAGTGGTTCTACAGCAACGCCAAGGAAGACCTTGAGCGCGTCTGCGCAAACGCCTACGACTTCGTCCTCAACGGCACCGAACTTGGCGGCGGCTCCATCCGTATCCACAATGCCGATATGCAGAAACGCATGTTCGAAGTGCTTGGAATCGGCCCTGAAGAGGCAGAGTACAAGTTTGGCTTCATCATCAACGCCTTCAAGTTCGGTGCACCGCCGCACGGAGGTCTCGCCTTCGGTTTCGACCGCGTCTGCGCCCTCTTCGGCGGCCAGGATACCATCCGCGACTACATCGCATTCCCCAAGAACAACCAGGGCCGCGACGTCATGATCGACTCCCCGTCCGAGATTGACCAGTCCCAGCTGGACGAGCTCCAGATAGACGTCCGCCGTCATGATTAGCCGCAAGGCGTCATACGATTTAAGTGCACGGAACACCTTCCGCATGAAGGTGTCCTGTGCGCTTTTCATAGAAGTCACCGAAGAAAAGGACCTGCAGGAACTTGACTGGGACTCGCTGCCAAAGCCGCTCATGGTCATTGGTGGCGGCTCCAACCTCCTCTTCACCAGGGAGTATTTCCCCGGCACCGTACTCCACTATGGCGAGATTTCTCCACGCGCTTCGCTTGGTCGAAATGACAGAAGGGGCGATTTTGTCATTTCGAGCGAAGTCGAGAAATCTCCTCTCCTCATCACCCTTGGCGCCGGCACAGTCTTCGACGACTTCTGCGCCTGGGCCGCCGGCGAGGGCCTCTGGGGCCCAGAGAACCTGTCCCTCATTCCGGGAGAGGTGGGTGCCAGTGCGGTGCAGAACATCGGCGCGTATGGCGTTGAGGCAAAGGACATCATTGCCGGAATACGTGCCTGGGACACCGTGGAAAGGCGTTTTGTGGACATCGACCCCGCAGACTGCGAGTACGGTTACCGCACCTCCCGTTTCAAAACCTCCTGGAAAGGTCGTTTCATCATCGCCGCCGTCACGTACAAGCTCTCTCGCGCCCCCAAGCCCGTCCTTGACTACGGCGGCATCCGCAGGGCTCTGGAAGCCAGAGGTACAGACTGTGCCCCTGAAAACCTCGGACCTTCGGTCCTCGTCCCTCCCATCTCCGATGGGCCCCTCCCACTCATGTGCCGTGGGCGGCAACAGTTTTCAGGGGCACAGTCTGTACCTCTGACACCGCAGATTATAAGAGACACCATCATCGACATTCGTAAAAAGAAGCTGCCTGCGGTGGAGGAGATTGGCAGTGCGGGAAGTTTTTTCTGCAATCCGGTTATCTCCAGGGAGCATTTCGAAAGGATAGTCGCCACGGCAAAGGCAGACAACGGCGCAGACTATGAGGTTCCGCACTATGTGGTGGGGGACATGATTAAGGTGCCGGCAGCATGGATGATAGAGCAGTGCGGCTTCAAGGGCGCAAAACTTGGAGGGGCGCAGGTCTATCAGAACCAGCCGCTGGTTATAGTGAATGCCACAGGCAGCGCCTCTGCCGATGATATCCTGCAGCTGGAGCAGAAGGTCATAGATACGATAAAAGACAAATACGGCATAACTCTCCACCCCGAAGTAGAGCATATATGAGCAAATTCATCATCGAAGGCGGACACAAGCTGTCCGGAACAATTACCCCTCAGGGGGCAAAGAACGAAGCGCTGGAAGTGATCAGCGCCGTACTTCTAACCTCGGAGCCCGTTACCATCACCAATGTCCCGGAGATCCTGGACGTCAAGAACCTCATCGACCTTCTTCAGCAGATGGGCGTGAAGGTAACCCGTCATTCCCTGGGTAACTATACCTTCCAGGCCGATGAAATAGACACCACCTACATCGAAACCGAAGAGTTCGTTGCCAAATGCGCCAAGCTCCGCGGTTCAGTGATGGTCGTGGGACCTCTCCTTACCCGCTTCGGGAGTGCATGGTTCGCAAAGCCTGGCGGAGATAAAATCGGCCGCCGCAGGGTTGACACCCACCTTGACGGCATGATGAAACTGGGCGCCGCAATGGATTACGAGCCCTCCCGCCGCGCCTTCCACCTCACCACTGAAGGCCGCCTTGTGGGCCGATACATGCTCCTTGACGAGGCCTCCGTCACCGGTACGGCCAATATCGTCATGGCCGCCGTCCTTGCAAAGGGAACCACCACCATATACAACGCCGCCTGCGAGCCGTACATCCAGCAGCTTTGCAAGATGCTGGGCCGAATGGGCGCATACATCGACGGCGTGGGCTCCAACCTCCTCCGCATCCACGGAGTCGAGAAGCTGGGAGGCACCACCCACAGGATTCTGCCGGACATGATCGAGGTTGGCTCCTTCATCGGCATGGCGGCAATCTGCCAGAGCGAAATCACCATCAAGGACGTCTCCTGGTACGATCTGGGCATTATTCCGGACGCCTTCCGCCGCCTTGGAATAAAGCTGGAACAGAGGGGAGACGACATCTACGTCCCTGCCCAGGACTGCTACGAGATAGAATCCTTCCTGGACGGCTCCATCATGACCCTTGCCGATGCTCCCTGGCCCGGCCTTACCCCGGACCTTCTCTCCGTCATGCTTGTGGTGGCTACGCAGTGCAAGGGCAGCGTGCTCATCCACCAGAAGATGTTCGAGTCCAGGCTCTTCTTCGTAGACCGCCTCATTGACATGGGTGCGCAGATTATCCTCTGCGACCCTCACCGTGCAGTCGTCATCGGCCATGACCACAGGATTACCCTCAAGGCCGCCCGTCTAGTGAGCCCCGATATCCGTGCTGGTATTGCCATGCTTCTTGCCGCCATGAGTGCCAAGGGGACATCCACCATCGACAACATAGAGCAGATAGACCGCGGTTACCAGGACATCGAGGGCCGCCTCAATGCCCTTGGTGCCTGCATCACCAGAGCATAAGCAAAGTTTGCAACAGGTTTCTAAATTAAATAAACTTAATGAGACGTATAGCATTGTTTTTTACCATGGCTCTAGTCTGCGTAGAACTATGTGCCCAGACATTTGATGAGAGCATGAAATACTGGTCGGAGGGAGCGCTGACTTGGGATGACCTTACATTAAAATCCCCCAAGGATATTTTCCGTACCAACGATCTGTCTTTCCGATGGATTACTGAAAATAAGAAAACAAAGCCATACTGGAATACAGTGCAATATGTATCCATGCCCGCAACGGCACTGGACAAATCGGTATCCTGGCATAATTCCGCGAGGGTGTATGATTATACACTGCTTTATGACCAGACCATTTTTGACATGAATGAACTCTATCACAGGAAGATGATGGGTGAACTCTATGCCAAGGATAATCGGCGCTCTCCCGATGAACTTTATTCCTTTTATTCCAACCAGCTTCGGTCAAGGTGGCAGGAACTTGATGATGATACCGAAGGTGGTATGGATTCACTTGCCGTGGTAACCTTTGCCGAAAAGATAAAAGATGAACTGGCGGAAGTCAAGTATCCGGAGTATGATGAACGTCGATATGTAAACGGTTCCAAACTGATTCAAGCGTATTTGGATTTTGGATTTGGTGCGTCTTGCAATATTATGACAGGAGACTGGGCCAGCACATTCCCTACGGCTTTTGGGATGTATATGGATTTTTCGCTAGGGTATCTCAAGCATATTGTAACTGTGGCGATGAGTCCTTCATCCGGTACCTTGGGAACAGACTTCAGCCATGATGGATACCAATGGTTGCAGGGTGAAGGGTTTAATCACCTAATGATTGGCTTTGCCTATGGCTATATGCTGTATGACGGTCCCTTCTTCGCATTAATACCCCGTGCAGGAATAGGAGGGAGGGAGTTTTCATGGAGCCGAGGCACAGGAAATAATATGTTGAAAGATGATTTCTCAAATACGGTTGCCCTTGCCGGAGCCGAGTTCAGGTTCAAGTTCCATAGAGTACTGTCACAGTACACGAGCCATGAGCATAGCCTTGCTATCAGATGTCTTGCGGCCAGAGATTTCGGAATAATGGATGCTTTTTCGTTCAATATGACCCTTGGCTACGTTTGGAGCATTAAATAAATACCCCCTCTGATGGCTAAGGTCTGCATTCCTTTTGGCAAAGGTCTGTTTTTTTGCTGCATTCCTTCACCGTCCAAACACAACTACAGTTACCTGTAGGCCATTATTGATGGCGAAGGTCTGTCGCTATAAAACAGACCTTCACCACGCAATGACTTCCTTATCCTTAAATTCCGCCATTTTTAAGGACGGCGTCTTTTTTGCAATTAACAATTCCGGCCGGGATGCGTCTTATATGTGGACCGGTCAGAAAACGTTATGAAAAAGATACTGTTTACAATAATTGTTGCACTTGGCGCCATAAGCTGCGCCGCCGCCATAAGGCCAGTTAAGATCAATACGCTTGTGAGTGAATACAAGGGGACGGAGGGGTTCGACGTAGTGAGAATCGGCCCTGTGGGTATGGGTTTTTTAAAACTTGCCGCTACGTTTTCCTCAGACATCGACAAAGAAGAGCTCATGATGCTGAGCTCCCTGAAAGGCCTCAAGGGACTTACGATTGTGGATTTTGAAGACGCCCGCTGCAAGAAAGACTTTACCCGCAAGCTTGAAAAGGCCCTTGATGGAGCTAATCTCTTCCTGGAAGCGAAGGACGGCAGCGAAACCCTCCGGATCTACGGTACGGAAAAGGGCAGATACCTTAGTGACTGCATCCTCTACAGTTCCGACGGAGCCCTTATCTTTGCCAACGGGAAGGTGGACATCGACAAGATTATGGAATTTGCCAAATGACGGAAGCTGCCTTCCATACCGTCTGGATACCCCTCCAGGAGCGTTTTTACCGCATCGCCTTCTACATCCTTGAAGACAGTGCCGATGCCTCCGACGCCGTCCAGGACCTCTACCTGAAGCTCTGGAGTCTGCGGGACAGCCTGGACATCGTGAAGGATCCTGGCGCTTACGGGAACATGCTCATGCGGAATCTCTGCATCGACAGGATAAGGAGGCAGAAGCCATCGGCCCCGCTCACGGAGGTGACGCTGGAAAAGGCTCCTCCCGACGAGGACCTGGAGCAGCGGGAAAGCCTGTCGATGGTCTTCAGGGCGATTGCCAAGCTCCCGCCGGGGCAGCAGAAACTCCTCAAACTGAGAGTCCTCAAGGGGCTGACATACGAAGAAATATCAAAGAAAACCGGCCTCTCAAGCCTCAACATAAGGGTTCAGGTATCCCAGGCCAGAAAAAAACTGAAAAATGAAAAGCTTAGATGAAATATCCCGCCTGAGTGCGGAAGACCTTGAAAGGATCGGGGCCGATGAGTCTATCCCCATCCCCGAAGACCTTCACGCCAGAGTGTACTCCACGGTTTCCGGCCGGAGCCGCAGGATGAGGCTCGGAGGCATTGCCGCCGCTGCAGCGGCCGTAGTTCTTGCCGGCGGATTCTTCCTGAGCCGTGAACCCTCTCCCAAGGATACGTTTGACGATCCTCTTCTTGCATACGCCGCCGTTGAAAAAGCTCTTGCAATGGTGGAAGGAAAAGTCTCCAAGAGCATTGACAAAGTAGAACAGGCCTCAGTGCCGATTGAAAAAGTATATTACTGGAAATGAAACGTTTGTATATTCTTCTTGTGCTCATTACCATGAGCGTCGCGGCCTTCGCCCAAGACGGCAAGACCCTCTACAACAAGTACTCAGACCTCGAAGGCGTAGAGGCCGTGTACATCTCTCCCGCCATGTTCCGCCTCATCGGCAAGCTTCCGGAAATGGAAGTCGGTGACAAGGACGTTGACGTCGCCGCTGCCATCAACTCCATGCGCGGCTTCTACCTGCTCCATGCAGAGAAGTCAAAAACTGCCGACGACCTCTATGCCGATGTAAAAAAGCGCCTTGACCGCGAAGACTTCGAACTCCTGATGGAAGCCAAGGACAGCGGTGAAACCGTACGCTTCTACACCGCCGGAGACGAAAAAATCGTTCGCACCTTCATAATGCTTGCACGCGAACCCGGAGAGACCACATTCATCTCCATTGACGGAGAAATGTCCCGTGAAGAGCTGGAGGCCATGATCGCCAAGGCCGCAGCAAAGGACAGCCCCGAAGACAGCCAGGAGTTATTCTAGATTATTGATACACATTCTGCGGGACCGGTGAGAAAGACATCTTTCGCGCCGGTTCCGTTTTTCGTGAAGTCTACCCGCAGCCAGTCTCCCCTCCTGCACTGCAGGTTGGTGGGGGAACCATACACAATGGCACTTGCCGTGAGGCCAGTGCCGCAGGCCAGGGTTTCGCCTTCCACGCCCTTTTCGAATGTGCGCACATGGAGCCCGTCAGGGGCAATCTGGACGAAGTTCACATTGGTTCCTTCCGGTTGGAAAACGGGGTCCCAGCGCAGCCGTTTGCCTTCTTCTTCCACGTCTACGGCATTCACGTCGTCCACGAATTTCACGAAATGACGCGTTCCTGTATTGAGGAAATACCCATCCTTCACAGGAGTGATCCCTTCTACGTCTATCATTTTAAGGCGTACTGTCCAGAGAGATTTCTCGACTTCGCTCGAAATGACAGAGGACAATATGGTTGCAACATGAAGGCCGTCTGGGGCGAGGAAGCGGTATTCAGAGCCGGTGGCGGGCTTGATGCCGAGCATGTCGGCAAAGGCCACAATGCAGCGGCCGCCGTTGCCGCACATCATGCCGCCGGAGCCGTCGGGGTTGTAGAACTCCATGGAGAAGTCGAAGGAGATTCCTCGACTGCGCTCGGAATGACAGAGGGGGGCGTCGGCAGGACAGAGGGGGCGGGTGTCCAGAATCATGAGGCCGTCGGTGTGGTGTGCGCGGCAGAGTTCGGTTATGCGGGAGGGGTTGCGGTACTCATGCATGTCGCGGCCGCGGCCGTCAAGGACCACAAAGTTGTTCCCGGCGCCGGTAAAAATATATAGCGTATTTTGGATATTACTCATTGTCAATCATTTACAGTAATCCCATGCGCATTTTTACACAGGGGATTTTCACAATCATCTAATTTCCAGGGACTTACGAATTACACTCGAAAGCAGTTGAATGCCGGGCTCCATCTTGGCTTCGTCCACGAAGGAGAAATTGAGGCGCATGGTGTTGCGATGGCTGCCGTCTGTGTAGAAGAAGGAGCCGGCAACGTAGGCGACGCCGCATGAGAGTGCTTCGTCGTACATGGCAACGGTGTCTACGCCCTCAGGCAGGGTGAGCCAGAGGAACAGGCCGCCTTCAGGATATGTCCAGGACACGCCTGCGGGCATGTACTTTTCCAGCAGGGAGACCATGAGGTCCCTGCGGCGGCGATATTCGGCGATGGTTTTCTCGAGATTTGCATCCAGCGCCCCGCTGCCCATGAATTCTGCGGCCATGTACTGGTCCAGCACAGGCGGGCACAGGTCCAGGCACTGCTTGCACACGTATATCTGCTCCAACAGTTCCTCCGGCCCTATAATCCATCCCAGACGGAAACCGGGAGCGAATATCTTGGAGAAACTTCCAAGCTGCAGAGTGCGCTCCGGGGCAAGTTCGCGGATGGTTTTCACGGGCTCTCCGCTATAGCGCAGTTCCCTGTACGGGCTGTCTTCAACTATGAGGATATCCAGTTCACGCGCAATCCTTACCACCTCCTCACGCTCTTTAAGCGTCATTGTCTTGCCGGAAGGGTTGTTGAAGTCCGGGATGACGTAGATGAACTTGGCAGGAGAGCCCGTCTCAGAATGACGGATAGGCAGCACCTCTGCCCTGTACGCTTTGAAGCTCTGCAGGGCACCAAGGTAGACGGGATTATCGGCAAGGACTGCGTCGCCGGGGTCCAGGAATACGCGGGAGCACACGTCAATTCCCTGCTGGGAAGAGGTGGTTATCTGCACCTGGGAAACGGGAACTCCGTAGCGCCGGGCTATGACTTCCCGAAGTTCGGGAACGCCCTGTGTTGCACCGTACTGGAGCGGTTTGGTGCCGTATTTTTCCAGCACCTTGGCAGTCAGGGACGGTATCTGGTCTGTAGGGAATGTAACTGCCGCGGGATATCCTCCTGCAAAGGAGCATATTGCAGAAAGGTCCACCTTCCTGAAGATTTCCCTCACGGGACTCCTCAGGAATGAGGGCACATCGGCAGAAAAAAACTTGCTGTAATCCATTGGCTGGCGTTGCTGTAAAATACAGAAACAAAGATAGTAATATTTTTGCTAATCACCGGTTGTTTGATTATCTTTGCAAAAGTGACGTTATAATGTTACTTTTGCGATATGGAGGATATTTTATTTCATGGCTCAGACAAGATTGTTGACAATCCAGTCAAGTCAGGGGGAAAGGTCCATAATGACTTTGGGCAGGGCTTTTACTGTACACCGGACATTCAACTTGCCAGGGAGTGGTCTTGTACAGAAGCGCCATCGGCCTTTGTGAACCATTACAGCTTTGAGCCAAGTTACAGTTTAAAGGTGTGCAATCTTTCCGGGAAAGATTTCAACATACTCAACTGGCTGGCGGTCCTGATGGCGAACAGGGTTTTCGAAACCAGCCAGAGTACCTCTGCTGTAATCAAAAGATATATAATTGAAGAATTCCTTCCGGATCTGACCGGCTTCGATATCATCAGGGGCTACCGTGCCGACGATTCATATTTCCAGTACACAAGCCTGTTTCTGAACGGCACCATAAGCCTTGAGCAGTTAAATGAAGCCATGCACATTGGAAACCTTGGTGAACAAGTGTTCATTCAGAGCGAAAAGGCTTTTGAAGCGCTGGTATTCACTTCTGCAGAGGTGGTAGACAGATCTGTTTATCTTCCACAGAGACTGGTTCGGGAAAGAAAGGCAAGAGAGGCATTCCAAAGAATAAAGCATGGCCCTTCGGTATTGGACGGCATCTTTGCCATCGATGTTTACAGAAATAAAATGAAAAACGATGACCTGCGCATACGATAAGGACATGATGCTGTCGGCAAGGCAGAATATGGCAGTGATGATTGACTACGCCGTTACCTGGTGCAGATTGCCGCTTCGTGATTTTTATAGCCGCTGGCTGGGAAGCCGCATTCCCGAAATGTTTGCAGCCGGCCACCCTAAATTCACCCTTGGAATGAGTGGTATAGAACTCGCTGCAAGGGTCGTGGAAAACTCCGGAGGCTCACTCCCGCTGGATGACACCTACACCTTCCCGCAGGAAGATTCTTCCTATTTCTGGACGGGTTGGGCTCTTTGCCAGTATCAGTGGTATAAAAACGTCAGTTTTGCCTCCATTGACAAATACGGCTTGTCCATAGAGAGAATCCATTCGCTTTTCAATCCTCTTCACGAGGCCGACATCACCAAAGTCTTCGACGTCTTTGACTCCTGGTACCGTCCCCGGCCCAAATCACTCAAGGAGCAGAGAAAGCTGAACGGACTCACCCAGCAGGAACTGGCAGAGCTTTCCGACGTTTCTCTGAGAATGATTCGCGCTTATGAGCAGGGCCGCCAGGATATCGGCAAGGCCGAAGCCTCCTCGCTCCTGCGTCTTGCTCATGTACTCCACTGTGCTCCGGAAGAATTGGTGTAATTTGCAACTTTTACCTATCTTTGTCCTCACAAATGACAAAGATATGTTAGTAGCAGTTGTAGGAGCCACAGGGCTCGTCGGTTCGAAAATGCTCACAGTGCTGGAAGAGAGGAATTTCCCCGTTACAGAACTCCTCCCGGTTGCATCGGAACGCTCATGGGGCAAGAAGGTTCAGTTCAAAGGCCGGGAATGGACGGTAATCAGTGCCGATGAAGCCATCTCCCGCAAGCCGGCCCTGGCCATTTTCAGCGCCGGAGGCAGCGTATCGGCAGAACTTGCGCCGCGTTTTGCGGCCGTGGGCGCCTACGTCGTAGACAACTCCTCCTACTGGCGCATGGACCCGGAGATTCCCCTCGTAGTCCCGGAAATCAATGCCGATGCCCTCACCCCGGATAAGCACATCATCGCCAACCCCAACTGCTCCACCATCCAGATGGTTCTTCCGCTGGCACCGCTGCACCGCAAATACGGCATAAAGCGCATCGTCGTCTCCACCTACCAGAGCGTCACCGGCGCCGGCCAGAAAGGCAAAGACCAGCTCCTGTCGGAACGCTCGTCGGCCTATGACATCCGCCGCGGCTCCGGCTCCGGCACCAAGTTCCCCCACAGGATAGACCTCAACGTCATCCCCCACATCGACTCCTTCCTCCCCGACGGCAACACCAAGGAAGAGGCCAAGATGATAAACGAAACCCGTAAAATCCTTGCCGATTCCACCATCGCAGTCTCTGCCACCACGGTGCGCGTCCCCGTCATGGGCGGCCACTCTGAAAGCGTAAACGTCGAATTCAGACAGCCTTACGACCTTGAAGAAGCCCACACCACCATGGCCTCGATGCCCGGTGTCACCGTCCTCGACGACCCCGCAAACAACCTCTATCCCATGCCCCTCGACGCCTGGGAAAAGGACGATGTCTTCGTCGGCCGCATCCGCCGCGACAGCTCCATAGAAAACGGCCTGAACCTCTGGTGCGTTTCTGACAACATCCGCAAGGGAGCAGCCACAAACGCCGTCCAGATAGCTCAGGCGCTTCTCGAGAAAGGCTTTATTAAAGCTTAGAATTTCACTGTAACGGTACAGGCTTCATCGGCAGGACCTTCGGGAATGTCGATGTAGGCTTGCTTTGTGTCGCTGTCGTAGCTGCACTGGAGGGGCTGTCCCGCCATGGTGGCTTTGGGGCAGCGGCTCAGGCCGGGCAGGACCAGGCCAAGCTTGCGGGTGCCGCTCATGCCCTTGTATGAGCCCTGGCGTGCGCCCACTTCCACTGTGAGACCGCTTCCGGTGGCCTTTTTGCTGATGACCGTAGTTGCAAACTGGCTGGGATAGGCCTGGCTTACGCCGTCGTCCTCATAGTGGCGGATGCTGTTCTTGCCGGCGCCCGGAGCGATGAGTATCCGGAGCTCGTCCGACGGCTCCTGCAGGTTCTGGATGCCCTTTCCGGCAAGCGGAATTATGGCCCCGGCCTTCACGAACCAGGCATTCTGGTCGATAGTGTACCTTAGCTTGTACACGCCCGGTTTCATCATCTTGTGGTGGGCCATGTCGTACCATGAGTTGCCGGCGGGGAGCCATACGTCGCGGCCGGCGGTGCCGTCCGCCCCTACAGGCTCACAGATGGTTGCAGCCAGGATATTGTCTCCAAAGAAGTACTCCTGTTGCCATGAGTATGCCTTCTCCTCTTCCGGGTACTCGTAGTAGAGAGGGCGGCAAAGGGAGACGCCGGTCTCGTATGCCTCGCGGGCCATGTCGTAGATATATGGAGTAAGGGCGTAACGCAGCTCCAGGGCTTCCTTCATGTACTCATAGTGGTCCGGGAACACCCAGAAGCGGCGCTCCAGCGCGGCAGATGCGGTGCTGTGAGTCTTGAAAATGGGGGAGAACACGCCGTACTGCAGCCAGCGGGTATAGAGTTCCGGATCTGTGGGGTTGTTGCCGCGCTGCATGTGGCCGCCAAGGTCATGGCCCCAGTAGCCGTAGAGCACGTTGGAAGAGGTGGCCGTAAATTCCGGCAGATATCCAAGGACTTCCCATTTGATGTTGGTGTCGCCGGAGAAGCCAAGCTGGTAGCGGTGGCTTCCCAGGCCGCCCCAGCGGTGATAAATCATGGGGCGTTCGGCATCCTCTGGCTTGAGGTCCCTGTCCCTTCGCACCTTGTCGTTGAAGAAGGTATGGTTGAGCCAGAAGGTGTTGCTGAGGCCGGGGATGTATCTGCTTTCCCTGTACTGCTGCCAGTCAAGCCACCAGAAGTCCACGCCCTGTGCCTCCAGCGGATGGATTACGGAGTTGAAGTAGGCATCGGCCCATTCTTTCTGGTCCATGCGGAAGGGCACCGGGGCATGGTAACCCTTGCGTGCAATGCGGCCGTTGGCCATTTTCTCTCCGCCGCTGTAGATGTAGTCCTTGGGGCCGTCGTACTCATCGGTGCGGGAGAGGTAGTCCTTCACGAAGGCGGGATACACCTTCTCACGTGTGACGATGCCAGACGCCGGATGAAGGTTCAGGGCGGTCTTCATGTGCATGGAGTGGATGTCGGCAAGGAGGCCTTCGGGGTCTGAGAAGAGGTCGCTGTTCCAGGTGTAACCGGTCCAGCCCACGCTCTCGCCGAACTCGTCGCGGCCGTTATACCTTTTGCCGGTATTTCTCCAGGTCTCGTGCCAGTCCATGTCGATTACCATCACGTCGATGGGAATCTGCCTCGAGCGGAACTCTTCCGCAAGGGCCACGAACTCATCGTCCGTGTATGCCCAGTAGCGGCTCCACCAGTATCCGAAGACGAATTTCGGGGGCATGGGGATGCTGCCGGCAATCTTTGCATAATCGGCAAGGGCGGCTTTGTAGTCATGCCCGTAGGCGAAGATATACAGGTCCTGACCGTCCTGGACGGGCCTTTCGGCCACCCATTCGCCCCAGTCGGAGCTGTCCTTCACGAAGATATGGCGCTTGCTCTCGTCAATCACCGCCCAGCCGTCGCGGGAGAGGATACCCTGCTCCATGGGGTCTGAAAAGTTGATCTTCTCCGGGCCCTCGCAGCCGTCCAGCGTGCGCGCAGTTCCCATGAGGTTTGCCGATGCATCGGCCCCCGGCTTCCACGTCACCTTCTTCCCGCCCAGCTTGAAAGAGACGCTGAGGTTGTCATCGGAGAACTTTCCATCCCCGCCGTAGGTGAGCGTAAGGGCCGATGTCTTGATAGTCACGGCTGCTCCATTGCGCTTTACGGAGAATTTGGGGACGGGAAGGTTCCTGTTTATGACGGCCAGCGTGGCGTGGTCTTCAAACTGCGCCTCAGGAGCCCATTCCATGCGGATGAGGCGGTGTGTGAGTACTGTGAAGCGGGCGTTCCCCGCCACCACCTGTGCACCTGGTGCGGCAACGGGATTGTTCTCATGGGCAAACAGGGGTGTGCCGATGAGAATCAGGGAGATTAACAGAGCGTGTTTCATACATTATGTGTCTTCAGACAAATATAAACAAAATTGATTAAATTTGCACTTGTATGGCATACGATAAAGAACTATTCAGGAGCATACTGTCCCAAGATTCCACCTCCGGAAAGGAGCGGGAGCTGGGGCTGTGGCTTCATGAGCATCTGGAGGCTCCGGAGAAGGAGCTGATGGAAGTGGGAGACGGCACGCTTAACCTGTTTCTCAGGTGGGGAACGCCGCGTGTGGTGTTCTGCACGCACATGGACACGGTGCCGCCGTATATTGCACCCACGTATGAGGGCGGTATCTGGCGCGGCCGCGGCACCTGCGACGCCAAGGGCCAGCTCATCTCCATGTACACTGCTTGCAGGCAGTTGGAAGCGGCCGGCTGCACCGGTTTCGGCCTTCTCATCCTTGCCGGAGAGGAAACCGGCTCCTGGGGCGCCAAGGCCTTCTCCAAGACCGGCTTCAAGGCCCCGTATCTCATAGTGGGAGAGCCCACGGAGAGCAAGATGGTAAGCGCCTCAAAGGGAACAAAGTCCTACGACCTTACTTTCCGCGGTACTGCCTTTCACAGCGGCTACCCTCAGTACGGAACCAGTGCCATAGACCTCTTTAATGAGTTCTATAACAACCTCAAGGCCACGCAGTTCCCCGTAGATTCCATCCTTGGAGAAACCACCTGGAACGTAGGTCTCCTGCGAAGTGACAATCCCCAGAACATCCTCTCCCCGGAACTCACTTGCCGCATCTACTTCCGCACCACCTTTGCCAGTGACGCCCTGGTGGAAGATTTTATGGCAGCGCTGGTTAAAAGGCGCCATCAGGCGCCCGGCCGGGCCCGGGATTTTGCAAGTGGGCGGTTGGTTTCGGGCAAAATCGTTGAGGGCGAAAAGGCCGCGGGGGTGTATGAGGGGGCAGAGCCCCCTGTATTAACCGTAACACCCCGTGGCGGCGACACGCCCGCGAAGTACTTCACGCTGCCCGGGTTCGAGAGTGCGCCGGTGGCGTTCGGGAGCGACGCGCCGCATCTCAGCGGCTTTGAACACAAAGCCATCTGCGGCCCCGGCACCATCCGCGTCGCCCACAGGGACGACGAATTCATCACGGAAGCGGACATCGACACAGCCGTTTCCCAGTATATCCAAATGTACCGTAAAATACAAGACATTAGCAATCAATAAGTTAGCTGAATTGCTTTCCGGAATTTCTGGAAAGTAATTTAACTAAGTGGTTGTAAAACAAATAGTTACATTTTACACATGAAAGTCATAATAAGCGGCTACGGCAAGATGGGCCACATGGTGGAGGCAGAACTCAAGGCCAGGGGCATTGAACTGGTGGAAGCCAGCGAGGATATAACTGCAACCAAGCCGGAGACGGCGGGAAGGTGCGTGTGCATAGATTTCACCACCCCGGAGGCATTCAGGAACAACTACCCGTTCATTGCGAAGAACTTCAGGGCAGCGGTCATCGGCACCACCGGGTGGAATGACATAAAGGCCGATGTGATAAAGGCCTTCGAAGATGCCGGAACGCCCATGATATACGCCTCAAACTTCTCCCTTGGTGTGAATGCGCTGTTTGCCGCGATAACCAAGGCGTCGGAAATCCTGAAGGGCGCAGGCTATAAGCCGGAGATAGAGGAAATCCATCATATCCACAAGCTGGACGCTCCTTCCGGCACGGCAAAGACCATGGGAGAAATCGTGGAACGCACACTTGGGGAGAAAGCGGAAATCACCTCCATCAGAGAAGGCGAAGTGCCTGGGATTCACACGCTTACGCTTACATCGGCCTGTGACGAGCTCACATTAAAGCACGAAGCCTTCTCGAGGGAAGGCTTCGCAAAAGGTGCTGTTGCTGCCGCCCTCCTTACAGAAGGGCTTGAAGGGGTTCACGAATTCTCTGAACTGTTGTAGAAGGCCGTCCACTCCTTCTTCCACCAGGACATGAGCTTGCGCTTGCGCTCCGGGATAAGGAAGGAGTATTCGATTGAATTGCGGCACAGGTTCCTGAGCTGCTTGAAGGACAGATCCCAACCCACTACCACGGCAAGATAGTCTCCCGTGAGGACGGAGTGTGCCTGGTAGGCGGCATCGTCGGAACATATCACGATGGGAATTCCGGATTCCATGTAACGCTTTGCGGGGTGCTGGGAGAAGTCCCGGCAGTAGCCCAGCATGGCGTTGGAAACGGGGCAGATTTCCATGCAGATGCCCTTTTCCAGAACGGCCTTTTCGGCATCGGGATAGCGGAACAGGTTGAAGCCGTGTCCAAGGCGGTTGATTCCGCAGCGGAGCGCGATGGAAATCTCCTCGTTTTCTCCCCGCAGGCTCTCTCCGGCATGGAGCGTAAGGCGCAGGCCGGGGTTCTCTACCAGTATCTTACGTATCCTGTCCTCATAGCGAGCAAGTGAGTAGGAGCGGTCCTCGTCGTTCACGATATCTATTGCCTTCACAAGGTCATAGTCTCCGTCCTTGACGTTCTTCCAAACCCATACGGCATTGTCCATGAGAAGGTCGAACAGGGGGTCCCAGGCGTCGTTTTTGCCGGCGCAGGCCACTATGGACAGAGTGAACAGGGGAGCCACTTTGCGCACTGCGGCAAGTGCACGGATATATGCCTCTGCACGAGCCTGCGCATCTTCCCGCGTGCCGAAGAAAGGCGAACGCAGTTCCAGATGCTCCACCCCGATGGAGTGGTAATACAGCATCACCCGAGTGTAATAGTCCTGAACCAGGGCCGGGGTTGTACAGATGGCGCCGCACTTGGTGAAAATGCCTTCGAACCAGTCCCACACATAGCCGTTGCGGGGTGCTCCTCCAACGGTCCATACCCTCCTGAAGTCATCCACCGTGAGGCCGTCTTCCAGACATTCCTTCATGTTGCGGCTCCCATAGGGCGCTCCCGGGCCGATGAACCTTATCTGCCAGTCCGGCGTAATCACCAGTTCCGGGTGGTCCTTCAGGAATTCCACCTGGAGGTCCATCGGCAGGATGGCGTCTGCGTGGGCGTGCAGGTCGGCCCCCTTGGGCATGCGCTCAAGGAATTTATACAGAGGCGTTTCGTAAATGCCTGTATCCTTCAGGAAGTCGAAGGATGTTCCGAATTTGGCCTTGAAGTCGGCCTTCATCTGTTCAAAAGTCATCATTCCCATTCAATTGTTGCGGTGGGCTTCGGTGTCAAGTCCCAAAGGACGCGGTTCACGCCGCTAACTTCGGCAGTTATGCGGGCGGTAATGTGCTGCAGGAGGCTGAAGGGCAGTTCGGGAACGGTGGCGGTAACGGCGTCGCGGGTGTTGACGGCACGGATTATTACCGGCCACTCCCAGGTGCGGCGGCCGTCCTTGATACCGGTGGAGCGGTAATCGGGAACGGTGGTGAAGTACTGCCAGACCTTGCCGGCGAGGCCGGCCTTGTCGAATTCTTCCCTGAGGATTGCATCGGACTCACGGACGGCTTCCAGGCGGTCCCTGGTGATGGCGCCGGTGCACCTCACGCCCAGGCCGGGGCCGGGGAAAGGCTGCCTGAACACCATGCTGTCCGGCAGGCCGAGGGCTTTTCCAACCACCCTCACTTCATCCTTGTAGAGGAGCTTCACGGGTTCCACCAGTTCGAAATCCAGCTCCGGCGGGAGGCCGCCAACGTTGTGGTGGGCCTTGATGCCGTCCTTGCTTTCGAGGATGTCGGGATAGATGGTACCCTGTGCGAGGAATTTGATGCCGCTTAGCTTTGCGGCCTCTTCTGCAAATACGTTGATGAACTCTTCGCCGATAATGTGACGTTTCTGTTCGGGATCGGTCACTCCGGCAAGCTTGTCAAGGAAGCGGTCTACGGCGTCTACATAGATAAGTTCGGCCTTCATCTGGTCCCTGAACACCTTGATGACCTGTTCGGGTTCTCCCTTGCGCAGGAGGCCGTGATTGACATGTACGCAAACAAGGCGTGAGCCGATAGCCTTGATTAGGAGGGCCGCCGTAACGGAGGAGTCCACTCCGCCGGAGAGGGCAAGGAGTACCTTGCCGTCTCCTATCTGATTCCTGAGAGCCTGAATCTGCTCTTCGATGAATTGTTTTGCCTGCTGCTCGCCGGTGATGCGCTGCATCTGTGCCGGACGCACGTTGTTGTCGTTCATATTACTGATAATTAGGGGATTTCTTGGTAATTGTCACGTCGTGCGGGTGATTTTCCTTCACTGTGGCGGTGGAGATTTTGACGAAGCGGGCGTTCCAGAGGTCCGGGATGCGGGCGCTTCCCGTATAGCCCATTCCGGAGCGCAGGCCGCCTGCAAGCTGGAAGATGATGTCCTTCACCGAGCCCTTGAACGGAACCGCGGCCACAACGCCTTCCGGAACCAGCTTGCCGCCGCCCTTCTGGAAGTAGCGGTCGGCCGATCCGGCCTGCATCGCGTCGATGGAGCCCATGCCACGGTAGCTCTTCATGCCGTCTACAACCTCGCCGGGGGCCTCTTCCGTGCCGGCGAACATGGAGCCGCACATCACGGACGATGCGCCTGCCGCAAGGGCTTTCACGATGTCGCCGGAGTAGCGGAGACCGCCGTCGGCAATGACGGGGACGTCGCCTGCGCCGGAGACGGCATCGGCAATGGCGGTGAGCTGCGGAACTCCCACGCCTGCAACTATCCGGGTGGTGCAGATGGAACCGGGGCCGATACCCACCTTGATGGCGTCGGCACCTGCCTCAACAAGGGCCTTGGCGGCCTCTGCCGTGGCGATGTTCCCTACAACCACATCCACCTGCGGGAATGCGGCCTTGACGGCCTTCAGGGCGGTGATTACCCCCTTGGAATGGCCGTGGGCGCTGTCCAGGACGATGGCGTCGGCACCGGCTTTAACCAGAAGTTCCACACGCTGGAGGGCGTCGTTGGTGATGCCGGAAGCGGCCGCAACCTTGTATCCCAGGGCCTTCACCTTGGCGACTTCCGCCGCCTGTTTCTCCGGGCTCATGTTCTTGTGGATTACGCCGATTCCGCCGGCCTCTGCCATGGCAATTGCCATAGGGGCCTCTGTAACGGTATCCATTGCGGCAGAGATGAACGGAGCGTCAAGCGTGATGTTCCTGGTGAAATGCGTTCTGAGGTCTACGTCTTTTGGAAGGACCTCCGAATACGAAGGCACAAGAAGGACATCGTCAAAAGTGATTCCTTCCTGGATTATTCTGGTTTTAAGCGAGGACATTGCATTACGGTTTGTAATGCATGCAAAGATACATAATTTTTCCGGAATTTTCATTATTTTTGTGATGTTATGGAAAGCTGTATTCTCAAAGGCCTTGGAACGGCGCTCGTGACGCCTTTCAAGGGAGGCGAGGTAGATTACCCCGCATTTTCTGCCACCGTGGACTGGCAGGTGGAAACCGGCGTGGACTTCCTTGTTCCGCTTGGAACAACGGGAGAAACCCCTACGCTTAGCGAATCGGAAAAGCTTCAGGTTCTGGAGGTTACGCTGCAGCACGCGGCGGGGAAGCCCGTGATGGCGGGCGTGGGCACCAACTCCGTGAGCGGCACGCTTGCGAACCTGCGCCTCCTCCAGGATGCAGATGCGTTCCTGGTGGTAGTCCCCTACTACAACAAGCCTCCGCAGAGGGGTATTTACGAATACTACAAGGCCGTTGCATCGGCAACGGACAAGCCCGTCTACATCTACAACGTGCCCGGCCGCACGGGCTCCAACATCGAGGCCGAAACCACCCTCGCCCTTGCCCGGGACATCCCCAATATCGCCGGCATCAAGGAGGCGTCGGGGAACATCGGCCAGATTGAAAAAATCCTGGAAGGCCGCCCTTCGGGCTTTGCCGTCCTGTCCGGAAACGACGACGACACCTGCACGCTCATGTCCAAGGGGGCCGATGGCGTAATCTCCGTAGTGTCAAATGTTTGTCCGTCGGCAATGGCAGACTTTGTACACACCCTCCAGAAGGGCGATTTCGAGGAAGGCCTTGCCATGCACAAACGCCTTGAGCCCATTTTCAAGGCCCTTTTCGTGGAGCCCAATCCCATCCCGGCAAAGGCCGCGATGTCCATCCTGGGCCTGATGGAAAACAGCCTGCGTCTTCCCCTTGTGAAGGCAACCCCCGAAACAGAAAAACTCCTCAAAGAATTACTTGACCAGCCATGGATTTAGCAGAATTCGGCAAGATAATGGATGCCCTGGAAAAGGGCGAACTGCGCGTTGCAGAAAAGGTAGACGGTGAGTGGAAAGTGAACCGCTGGGTGAAGGAGGCAATCCTGGAGGGATTCCGCCTCGGAGCCATCAAGGACATGTCCCAGGGGCAGTTTTCCTTTTTCGACAAGGACACGTTCCCGGTGCGGGAATTCACTGCTGCAGACGGGGTCCGCATCGTCCCCGGCGGCTCGTCCATAAGGCGCGGCGCATACCTTGCTCCTGGCAGCATCGTCATGCCCCCGGCATACGTGAACGTGGGCGCTTATGTGGATGAGGGCACCATGGTGGATTCGCATGTGACCATCGGCTCATGTGCACAGGTTGGAAAGCATATCCACATATCGGCCTCGACGCAGATCGGAGGGGTGCTGGAACCGGCCGGAGCGCTGCCCACCATCATCGAGGACGGCGCGTTCATCGGCGGCAACTGCGGCATCTATGAAGGCACCATAGTGCAGGAAGGTGCAGTGATTGCGTCCGGTGTCATAATCACCTCATCCACAGCTATTTTCGACGCCACCACGGGAGAGTTCATCCGCCGCAACGCGGACGGCCGCATCGTTGTTCCCCGCAACGCCGTGGTGGTGAGCGGCTCCAAGCCCATCATCCGTAACGGCAAACCCCTGGAGAGCGGCGTGCACCTCTACTGCCCCGTCATCGTCAAATACCGTGACGAGAAAACCGCCGGCAGCATCCATCTGGAAGAAATGCTCCGCTAACCATCCCTGAAAACGGCCGAAAATGACTATCTGGACGTCATCCATGACGCCGATGGGAACAAAATCGGCCGAAAACGTGGACGTGGACGTCGAGCATGATGCGGACGTCGATAACTACTGCGCGGGAGATTATCGGAGGATGTCGCTGAGGATGCTGGAGGCGGCTTCGAGGGCGCCTTCGCCGGGGCCTTTGATGAGAAGGGGATAGGGTTTGAGGGCGCTTCGGACGATGATGGCGTTTTCGGTGCCTTTGAGGTAGTATGCGGGGTGTTCGGGGGCAACGGCCTGCAGGCCGATGGTGGCGTAACCCGGTACGCTTTTGGCCGAGGTCTCGCCGGGGGCGGCGGAGCGCATTGCGTCGGCACCGGCAGCGCGGCCGCCGGCGATGGCGGCGTTGTAACGCGCCACGTAGCGGAGCTTCCGGCCGTTGCGCGCAGCGGCGGATGCGGCTTCGGAGAACGTGGGCTCCATGGCTTCCAGCGCATTCCAGAACTCTTCCGGCGACATGGCGTTCATGGTCTGGGGGATGAGCGGCTGCACGTCGACGTTCTGTACATCTATATGTACTCCTGCTTCACGTACAAGGATGAGGAGCTTCCTGAGGGCATCCCTGCCGCCAAGGTCCAGGGCGGGATTGGTTTCAGTCAGGCCTTCTGTCCAGGCATCGTATACCAGAGAGGCAAAACTCCTGTCACCGGGCACGTATTCGTCCAGGATGCGGTTAAGGGTGCAGGATACTACTGCTTCGAGGGAGAGGATCTCGTCGGAACCGAAGGCGCCGCGTGAGATGGATTCCAGGATGGGGAGTGCTGCGCCCACCGTGGTTTCATAACGGAAGTAAACGCCGTTTTCGCGCGCGGCGGCGTGCATGGCGGCATAATCGGCATAGGGAACGGAGAGGGAGCGCCTGTTGGAGGAGACGATGTTAATGCCACGGGCCATGATGCGCTCGTAGTCTTTCCAGATGGTTTCGCTGGAGGTGGCGTCTACGAATACCGCCCCGCGCGGAGCCACCCTACACACTTCCTCCACGAAGTTGCCAGGATCCGTGGGCTCAAGGACGGGCAGTCCGGAAAGGTTGATGGAGAACCTTCTGGACGATGCGATACCCGCTACCACCAGCTTCTTCCCGGTCTTTTCGGCTATGCTGTCTGCCCCGCGGCCGATGGCGTCGGCAAGCGCCTTGCCAACCGCTCCGTAACCGGCTATGAATACGGGGATTTCCCGGCTTGACGGCTTTACGAAAAACGCGTTGTGGATGGCCCGGAGGGCTTTTTCTTCCACGATGGGCTTCACCTTGAACACGCATTTTCCGGAAGACGGCACTACTTCCAGCGGGCTTATTCCGGCTTCCAGGAGGGCTTCCCGGGCGGCGAGGATATCGTCATCGGCAATGGACCCTACCAGGGCAATACCGTCCGGGGACGAGGCCACGCCCACCTTGCTGCCGGCGCTTTCCTTGCCGATGACCGTGAACGCTCCGGCGGGGGCGAAGGTGTTGCGGATTTCTATGTCGATGCCGGCGGCCATTGCAGGCGCAACGGTGGGTGCGTAGAGCACCTTGGCGCCGCTGTCGGCCATTGTAAACGCCTCTGAGTAGGACATCACGGGGATGGTCCTTGCTGCGGGGACCTGCTTGGGGTTGGCGGTCATGATGCCGGGGACGTCGGTCCAGATCTGGAGGCTGGCGGCATTCACTGCGGCGGCATAAAGCGCGGCGCTGTAGTCCGACCCTCCGCGTCCCAGGGTGCTCACCTTTCCGGAAGCGTCCCTGCAGATGAATCCAGGCGCCACAAACACCTGTGCCGATGAGGCCGAAACCGCCGCGGCGATGCGCCTGAACGTTTCCGGCTCGTTCCCCGAAACTACCAGTTCACGGGAATCCAGCCAGAGGACGTCATATCCTTCTGCACGCAGTTTTTCTTCAAGTATGGTGGTGGAAAGGAGCTCTCCGAAGGTTACTTTTTCATCTGACGGAGCTGCGGCCAGTTCTTCGAAAAGGCTGTCTACGCGCTCCTGCACGCGGGTTCTGAGGTGGCCGGTAAAGAGGCGGCGCACTATGGCGGCGTGGCGCTGCCTGATGGCTTCAAGGGCGTCGGCATTGCCGCCCAGAAGCGCATCCGTGCACCCGCTGATTGCGGAACTCACAAGGATCACCCTGCCAAGGGCGGCTTCCTTTTCCACAATGTCCAGCACTCCGGACATTGCGGTTGCACTTGCTACGGACGAGCCGCCAAACTTCAGGACTCTGTATGCTCTTTTGTCAGACATCCTGCAAAGATAATCAAAATCTAGATAATCCCCATTTCGCCGGCCTTGTGAATCATGTCGGAGACGTTCTTTACGTCCATCTTGGCGTAAATGTGCTGCCTGTGGGTGTTTACGGTATGTACGCTGATGAAGAGCCTTGCGGCTATCTCGGCGGCGCTAAGGCCTTCGGCACTGAGGTGTATGATCTGCAACTCGCGTTCCGTGAGGCCGAAGTCGGAGATTACCCGTTTGCGCATATGCATGGCTTCTTCTACGTATGCGGCCACCTTTTCATTGAGCATGCCGGGGTTCACCGCCAGCTGCTCCAGTTTCGAGGCATATCCGCTCACCGGGCTGTTGAGGTCCTTGGAGATGACGTCGATGATCTGCTCCTTGGTCTCGCTCAGGCGCTGGAGTGCGGCGTTGCGGCTGCGTAAACGGCGTATGTAGCCTACGGCAAGGACGATGATTGCGGCGGAGAGAAGTACTATCAGGAGCAGCAGGGAAATCTGGTATCCACGCAGCTGCAGGGCCCTTTCTTTCTCCTGCACTTCGAAGCGGGTTTCCATCTCCTGAAGCGTTTCATCGGCCTTTTGCTGCATGTAACGGTTTATGTGGTAGACGTAGTCGTCGTGGGTGTCGAGGGCCTTTTCGTAATTGCCGGTGCGGGTGTACAGGCGAACGAGGCGGTCGTCCAGGGAGCTGGCCATGAGGTGGTCCTCGTCGTCCAGGCTTTCACGGACATTGGCGAAATATGCAAGGGCCTCGTCGTTGCGGTCTCCCTGCTGGAACCAGCGGGAACGGAACAGGATGCCGTTGAGGCGCAGGCGGTCCAGCTTGTGTTTATCGGCAATGGCCTGACCCTTGTCCAGGTATTCCCCGGCCGTGCGGTATATCTCCTTGTCGATGGGGTTGTTCCAGCGGTTTTTGTTGATGTAGAGGGAGCCGATTACGTAGCAGGCTTCGGCCTCCTGTTCTGCCGCTTTGATCTCACGGGCTATGTCCAGGGCCTCCTGCGCGTACTGCAGGCCTTCGTCGTTGCGGCCGGTCTCGGGGGAAATCTCGGCATAGGAGCAGAGTTTGGCCTTGGAGATGAGGATGGAGGCGAGCTCTTTCCGGAAGCCTTCCTTGCGTGCGATTCCCTCTGCCTCAAGCGCTTTCTCCCACGCATCGGCATCCCGGCTGGTCATTATGCCGATGCCCACCATCGTGCGCAGCGCCTGCACCTCCTGGAGCCTGTTGCCTTGAGCCCTTGAGACTTCCAGCGCTTGAAGGGCATTTTCCATGGCGGCTTCGAAGTTCTGCCTCTCCACATCCTTTGTAGCCTGCTCAATCAGGACTGCATTCTGAACAGTACATTCATCTTTCTTTTGGAACGGACTGCAGGTCGTCAGAATGAAGACAGGGAGGAAAAGAAATAGTCGGCGGAGTTTCATCGTTTATGAGGCTTTATGTCGATACAAAGGTAGTCAAAAACCCATAACAACGGCAGCATAATTAGAATTTAGGACCCTTCAAAGGCAAAAATACTGAATTTTCATTAATCTCAAAACGGCATAATTCCCCACTTTTGCATTAAGCGCTTATGATGATTTTGCGCTTTTTCGCAGGCGAAAAGTAAATCAAATAAGTAATACTCATGAACACTATGCAAAAGAGCTATTATGAAAGTCCGCAAGTAACCAAGTATTTCTTAATGACTGAAGAGTTTATTTGCGCCAGCAACCCGATTAACAGCGGGGATGCCCTGCAGGAAATGGAAGTGGAAAAATATGTATGGTAGGAGGTAATGTCATGAAAAAAGCATTGATTATTCTGGCCTTCGGTGCATTAGCGGTGGCCTGCTTCAAAAAAGAATCCAATCCTGCGGAAGATATTATTCCGGAGACTGGATATATAACAATTACCGCAACGACGGATGGTTCCGGCGACACAAAGGTCCAGTTAACGACAGGTTCGGCGGCGAACAAGATGCAGCTTATCTGGTCCCCTGCCGACAGGATAGGCGTCTATAAGCCAGATTCAAACGAGCCATTCACCCTGTCTTCCGGAAGCATGAGTACAACCGCACAGTTCACCGGCGCCGGCGCTGATATTTATACACCTTGCACAGACGGGGGATGGTCGGCCCTTTATCCTTACCAGCCGTACGAGGATGCCAGATTAGTGGGCGATAGCGAGAACGGCGACCGTCATGGATGTTACCTGAATGCATACCAGAGGGCGACCGAAGGCTCATTCGACAGGAACAGTTTCCTGATGCTGGCCCATAGCGCCACCCTTGGTAATCTCTCTTTCAAGCCGCTTGTCGCCCTGCTGAAGGTGACACCCCAATTCGACTGCAAACAGATTTATCTGACTGCAAGGCAGCCATCTGGAACTTACGTCAGAATAAGCGGAGGAACTGCTTTTTATTGGAACTCCGGAGATCCTTTAATGGTTGCGGTCCCTACCTTCAATCTAAGCTCCAACTCCACTTCCATAATCCTGTCCGGCAATATCGAAGCGGGGAAAGACTACTATATGTGCGTATATCCCATGGAGATGCCTGAGGGCTTCGACCTCAGTTTCGTGGCTACGGACGGCACCCGTTATGTGAGAGGAACCAGTAAATCATTCACTCCGGCAAGAGGAAGGATATACGACATGGGCGAGTTCTCCATAGCCGGTACCAGCTGGACGCAAACCATTGCTGCACCCGACGCAAACGGCCACACCTGTGTTGATCTCGGGTTTGTGCACGATGGTAAGAAGCTGTATTTTGCCGACCGGAATCTCGGGGCTTCTGATATATACCTGTTGGGAGACACCTATTATTGGGGTGACGTGAACCCGTCTCCTTCCACCAATTCCTACAAACCAGGATCGAATATGGACATCGGTGGAAATGTCAGCTACGACGCTGCAACGAATAACTGGGGCGGAGACTGGAGAATCCCCGGAGTCGACCACCTGAACCTTCTCTGTTACGACTTCCCGTCCACGCGATTTCTTTCCAGAGACTGGGATACCTCCAGGGCAACCAACGGCAACACCTTCACATCATCCATTCCCGGATATGAAGGCGCCACCATCTTCCTCCCCGAAGGACAATACTGGACTTCAGAGTATTATCGCTCCAGCGGCAAGTATTATTGCCTGTCAGCACATTCATCAATCAGCAGTTGGAGTGTTTCTTATTCGACTGTATATCAACCCATACGCCCTGTAATCTTCAAGTAAAAACTAATAATATGGACAAAAAACAATCTTATTTTTCACCAGCAACGGTGGCAATGGTCACCCCTTGACCGCATACCACGGCACCCTTGGCGGCCAGACGGGCTATTACTTCTGGGGTATCCTGGATAGCGGCGCCGGCACTTACGATTTTGACTTCCAGCTGGTGGAGCGCAATGCCGAGTTTCAAGAGATCAACGAGACCAAGGAGCAGAATGCGTAAAAGGCTCCGGTCATTTTCCCCCGGAGCTTTTTACGTGAGCGCCTGAGCGCTAGGTGGTTATATTTCACGGCACAGACTGCGGCTTTACTTCTGCCGAAGATGAATTCAAGAAAGTCTGGGATTAGCGCCGCGTATTGATACATTCAAACCACCGTTTTTGGTCACCAGAGGCCGAAAACGGTGGTTTGGCATAGTTTAAACAGCGCCAAACCACCAAAAACGCCCTCCCAAAGCCAAAAGTGGTGGTTTGCGTGTATCCGCCCCGGCCGTCAGAGTCCACGCCCCGGCCGCCAATCCCCCCGGCTACCAATATATGACAAAAAATGCTTACCTTTGCAGACTATGATTAAAGTGCTGGGCATATTCGGGTTCCTGAGTTTCAGTTTCGTAGACCTGCTGGACATTGTGATGGTGGCAGCCATCCTGTTTTTCCTGATCAGAGGTGTGCGGAAAGACACGTCGGTGCTTAATATCCTGCTGGTGCTTGCGGTACTGCTGCTGCTCCAGACAGTTGTTAACGCCCTTGGCATGCGCATGATGACGGCGCTCATGAACGCCCTTCTGGATGTGGGCGTGCTGGCGCTCATCATTATCTTCCAGCCGGAAATCCGCCATCTCCTTAACCGCCTTGCCGTAACTTCAGGCATCACCAGGAGGACGGGAGAGCTATTCAACAGGCTGTTCGGCGTGAAGGAGGAGAAAATGGGGAGCCATTCGGTGGAGGAGCTTGGAGAGGCCGTCCGCGCCATGAGCGCAGAGAAGACAGGTGCGCTCATAGTCCTGCAGCACAAGACGTCAATGGAAGAGTACATTGCTACGGGAGACAAGTTCGAAGCGGAGATCAACCGCCGCCTCATCATGAACATCTTTTTCAAGAACTCCCCGCTGCATGACGGAGCAATGATAATAGTGGGCAACCATATAGCGGCGGCACGCTGCCAGCTGCCCATGACCAACCGCACGGACATTCCCGCACACTACGGAATGCGCCACAGGGCGGCAATCGGCCTTACGGAAGATACCGATGCAGACGTGCTGGTGGTGTCGGAGGAAACGGGTAACGTGAGCTTTGTGCGCGGCGGCGAAATCACCACCGTGCAGGACATGAAGCAGCTCAGGACCCTTCTGGTGAGCATAATGGAGGAGGAATAATGACAGACGCAAGGCTTGAGGCAAAACTTGGATTCGACAGGGTAAGGGCGGCAATCGAGGCCCGGTGCTCTACCGATTACGCATCGGCAAGAGTGGAGGGGGAGGAGTTCTGTACGGACCCTGAAGAGATTCACCGCCGTCACCTCCTTGCCGACGAAATGCGCCTCATCCTCATGTTCGAGGACGCCTTCCCCACGAGCGGCTATATCGACGCGATTCCCTTCCTGAAGCCTATCGCCGAAAGGGGCACCATCGACCTTCTCTCCCTTGGAAAGCTGCGCACCCTGCTGGATACGCTGAAAAAGGCCCTGGGCTTCTTCCACAGCGTGAAGGAAGGCATCTATCCCAACCTTCAGCATCTGGCAAGCGGGCTCATGGTTCCGCAGGCGGTGAAGCTGAGGATAGACTCCATCCTGGACAGGCACGGGGAAATCAAGGATACGGCTTCTGACGAGCTCTACAGCATTCGCCGCAACATCCGCGACAAGGAAACCGGCATGTCCAAGAGGATGAACGCCATCCTCGCGAAGGCCCGCCAGGACGGCCTGGTAGATGCCGATGCAGGCGTCGCCCTACGCGACGGCAAGATGCTCATCCCGGTGCCATCGGCAAAGAAAAAGAGCTTCCCGGGCTTCATTTACGATGAATCGGCAACGGGAAAGACCACCTTCATCGAACCGGCCGAGATTGTCGCCCTGGAGAACGAAATCCAGGAGCTGCGCTTTGCCGAAACCCGCGAAATAGCGAAGATTCTCTACGATTTTTCCGAGTTCCTGCGCCCCTTCGTGCCGGACCTTATCGACGGTGCAACGTTCATCGGCGAACTGGACTTCAACATGGCCAAGGCCTACGTCGCCCTGGACTACATCGCCGGCATGCCGATAGTCTCCGAGTCCGGAGAACTGGCCCTCCGCAAGGCCCGCCATCCGCTTCTGGAGGCATCCCTCCGAAAGGAGCACAAGACCATCGTCCCGCTTACGATAACCCTCACTCCCACAAAGAGGATACTTCTCATCTCCGGCCCCAACGCCGGCGGAAAGAGCGTCTGCCTCAAGACGGCCGGCCTCCTGCAGTACATGTTCCAGTGGGGCATGCTCATTCCCACCTCCGAAACTTCCGAGCTGCCGGTATTCAAGCGGATCATGGTCTCCATCGGCGACGACCAGTCCCTGGAGAACGACCTCTCCACCTACAGCTCCTTCCTTGCCGACATGAAATCCATGCTCGCCGAGGCCGATTCCGAAACCTTCATCCTCATCGACGAATTCGGCTCCGGAACAGAGCCCACGGCCGGCGGCGCCATTGCCGAGGCCATCCTCCACGCCCTTGACGAAAAGGGCGCCTACGGGGTGATCACCACCCACTACTCCAACCTCAAGGTCTACGCCTCCGGTGCCGATACCGGCGTCATCAACGGCGCCATGCAGTTCGATGCCGCCACCGTGACGCCGCTCTTCCGCCTGGAAACCGGCCTCCCCGGCTCATCCTTCGCCTTCGAGATGGCCCGCAAGATGGGTCTCCCGGAAGCCATCGTCCATGATGCCGAAGAACGCGCCGGCGACAGCTTCGTTGGCATGGAGCGCAACCTCCGCAAAATTGCCCGCAGCCGCCGCGCCCTTGACGAAAAGCTCACCCGCATCCGCGCTACTGACAAGACCCTGGAAGGCCTTACCGACAAGTACGAAAAAGAGCTCCAGGACATCAAGGACCAGCGCAAAGCCATTCTTGACGATGCCAGGAAAGAGGCCGAAAAGATAGTGAAAAACGCCAATCGGCAGGTAGAAAGCACCATCCGCACCATACGCGAATCCCAGGCCTCGAAGGAGGAGACCAAAGAGGCCCGTGCCGAACTCCAGGGCTTCCTTGGCGCCCTTGCCGAAGGCCGCACCCGCCGCGACGCCTACATCGAAGGCAAGCTCAAGACCGTTCAGCAGCGCAAGGAACGTGACCTTTCCCGCAAGGTAAAGCGTGCCGATGGAGAAACCCTCCGTCAGATGGCAGAGAAGGAGGAAGCCGCCCGAAAGGAAGCGGCCTTCCGCAGCGCTCCGCTCAAGGTAGGGGAGAAGGTTCGGGTAAAGGACAGCGGCATGGTCGGCGAGGTCTCCAAGGTGAGTACGAAGGCAGTTACCATTATTATAGGAAACATCAGTTCCAAGCTTCCGCTGGACCGCGTGGAACGCATAACCGCAGGGGAATTCAAGGCGGCTGCGCCCAAGGCCGCAGAACGTCCCCGCCAGGTGTATGATGCTGGTCTTCAGGAGCGTAAGGCTCACTTCTCCACAGAGATAGACCTCCGCGGAGAGCGCGTGAACGACGCTCTGGAGGCGGTGATGAAATATGTTGACGATGCCATCATGCTGGGTGTCCCTTCGGTGCGGATTTTGCATGGTAAGGGAACTGGTGCACTACGGGAGGAAATCCAGAAATTCCTCAGGACTGTGCCCGGCGTAGCTTCCGCCCAGGATGAGGACATCCGCTTTGGCGGAAGCGGTGTAACCGTAGTAAAATTTGACTGAAACTAATGAACTTACAACCAACTTCAAAACTGGGCATGCAAGGAGAGCAGATGGCCTGCGACTTCCTTGAAACCCGTGGTCACCACATTCTGGACCGCAACTGGCGGGGTGGCCATCTGGAGATTGACATTGTGTCAGAAGCTCCGGACGGTGTCCATTTTGTAGAAGTCAAGGCGCGTACCGCCCCCGCATCGGCCCCCCTTGACAAACAGGTTACCGCCATCAAGAAGAAGCGCATCTGCGCGGCGGCCCTGCAGTACCTGAACAGCCATTCCCTAAGCGGAAAAGAAGTGTTCTTCGACGTGGTCTCCGTCCTGTTTGACGGGGCTCAGACCATGCTCAAATACTATCCACAGGCTTGGATCCCCATGTTTACATAACCACACACTATGACTATGAACAACCACAGATATTGCGTCATTATGGCAGACGGAACCGGTTCGCCCTATCAGCTGAGGCTTACCTATGACCGTTTCATTGATTTAGTACCATCGGACAACATAATAGTCGTCACCCTGGACAAATTTGCCGAAAGTGCCCGCCGTATCCTTCCGGAACTCCCCGCCGGTAATCTTCTTGTAGAACCGTTTGCACGTAAGACGGCACCCTGTATGGCCCTTGCGGCATATACGCTTCTGAAACGCGACCCCCTGGCCGTTCTCGTTGCAACCCCGTGGGACCTTGTAATCCGTGACCAGGAACTCTTCAACCGCACCGTTTCCGAGGCATTTGATTACGTAGAGCAGAACGACGTCCTCATGACCCTTGGCATCGTGCCCAAGACACCGGATGTGAACTTCGGTTACATCCAGGTCAAGGAAGGCCGCAACGCCCACCTCATGGCCGGTCCTCTTCAGGTAAAGACATTTACGGAAAAGCCCAGCGCAGAGCTTGCAGAGGTCTTCGTGCGCACCGGTGAGTTCTTCTGGAACAGCGGTATCTTCATCTGGAAGGCATCCACCATCGCCAAGGAAATGGAAACTTATGTCCCGGAGGTAACCGAACTCTTCCGCGGCTGGCAGGATCACATCACGGAGCCCGCCTTCGTAGAGCGCGCCTACTCCGAATGCCCCAAGGTCTCCCTCGACTACGGCGTCATGGAGCGCACCGCCCGCGCCTGGCTCTACCCCGCCCGCTTCGGCTGGGCCGACATCGACAGGCTATAGTTTTTTCAGGAGTTCGTTTATGCTCTGGCCGGCCGGCAGGTTGAGTCTTTTGCGAAGACGGTAGCGGGCCAGAGCTCCCTTCAATATTCTGATGAGATGAAAACACTACTGGTATCAGTAATCGGCGCGCTCCTTTTGTGGAGCTGCGCTGAGTCTTTCCAGCGATATGTACCAGAGGGACAGACAGCCCTCGTGAAGTGGGAGTTTTCCAAGGACGGGAAGTCCTGGGAAAAGGTTATCGTGCCGCATTCATACAATGCCATCGACGGCCGCAGCGAATCATATTACCGCGGCAAGGCATGCTATAGGACCGACATCTCTATTGCCGATCCTTCCCGGCCGGCATACATGGTCTTCGAAGGTGCCGCTCAGACGGCAAGGGTGTTCGTGAACGGAAAAGAGGCTTGTTATCACCGTGGCGGTTATACGGCTTTCACTGCCGATATTTCAGGCATGGTGAAGAAAGGAGCCAACGAGGTGATTGTTGAATGTGACAATACCGAAGACCTGGAGCTTATTCCGGTCAGTTCCGACTTCAACAAGAACGGCGGCCTCCACAACCCGGTGTGGCTGTATATACCTGCAGAAGATGCTTATTTTGATCCGGCGGCATTCGGCCCGTACAGGCTGCATGTGACGATGGGAGAGGTGTCGGCAAAAATGGCATCGGCAAGCGTTGAGGCATTCCTTCATGGAAGTGGCGATGTTACCCTAAAGGTCATTGATGCCGCAGGACAAACGGTCCTTGAGAAGGTGTCGGAGGCTGTTTCCGGTGATTATCGGCAGAAATTCACGTTGGAGAATCCACATCTTTGGGACGGTGTCGACGACCCTTATCTATATAAGGTGGAGATATCGGCAGGAAAGGACAAGGCTGTTACGGAGGTGGGATTCCGCTTCTTCTCTTTTGACAGGGATAAGGGCTTCTTCCTCAACGGGAGGTCGTATCCCCTGAGGGGCGTTTCCATGCATCAGGACATGCATCTCAAGGCTACCGCTCTCTCCAATGCCGATTTTGATGCCGATTATGAGACAGTGCGTGAGTTGGGATGCAATTTCCTCCGCCTTGCTCATTACCCTCATAACGACTATGCCTTCCGTCTTTGTGATCGGATGGGAATAATCGTCCAGACTGAAATCCCCTGGGTGAATATCTGCGGTGAAAGGGCCACGGAGGCGTATTTCGACAATATCCACAGCCAGATGAAGGAGATGATTACAAACCTGTACAACCATCCTTCAATTGTGTTCTGGGGCATGTGGAACGAGCTTGACAGCTGGGGAAACAAGGAACAGTTCCAGGGCAAGCTTGACGCCCGTAGGGTAGTGGACGAGACAGCCCGCCTCTATGATTATGCCAAGACCCTGGACTCTACCCGTTTCGTGGGCCTCACGGATGACAGCATCTTCCGTCGGGATTTCTATACAGAACTCAAGGCCGATTATTATTCGGAAAACCGCTACTACGGCTGGTATTACACCTATGGAGATTTCTCTGGAATATCGGACGCGATGAACTGGATCCATGACAACATGGGCCGGGCGAACATATCGGAGTACGGCGTCGGCAACAACCCCTTCTGCCATACCTGGAAGGCCGATGATATCCGCAGATACAAGGACGATGCCCGCCATGTAGAGGAATATGCCAACCGTTCCCACGAGTCACATGCGCAGCAGATTGCCCGCATGCCCTGGCTTGGCTTCACTTCCCTGTGGATACTCTTCGATTTCCCCGTTGCCGACCGCCGCGAAGGCTACCTTGACAGCGCAGACGGCGTGAATTACGTTGAGAACCCGGACCGCATGTTCATGAACGACAAGGGCCTGGTTACCCGCGACCGCAAAACGAAGAAGGATGTCTTCTACCTGTATAAAGCATGGTGGAACCATTCCGAGGAAACCGTTTATATTGCCGGAAAGCGTCTCGAAAAACGGCCCGAGGGTGAGGAATTCACGCTTACGGTATATTCCAACGCTTCATCGCTCAAGCTTTACGACAATGGCGCTTTGATTGCAGAGAAGACAGCTTCCGGTGAAGATACCGGTGTTATCTGGAAATTCTCCGGCCTGAAAGTAGGATCACGGGGAAGTACATTCACCGTGGTATCGGACACTGGCCGTTCTGACAAAGTGACATTCCAGGCGTTGTAACCATATCCCCTTACTGCGTTTTACCTCGTCCGGGCACGGAAACCCCTTGTTTCGTGTCCGGACGGGTGTTTTTTGACCGGTCCGGGCACGAAAATGGGCGTTTTCGTGTCCGGGGAGAGAATTCGCGGGGCGGAGGGAGGTGTTTTGAGGGACGGAAGTTCTGTTTAAAACTTTGTTCATAAGTTTTGGTAAATCAAAGTTTTATTCGTATCTTTGCGGTCCGCAATTGTGCCCAAGAGGCCTACAATGCGTAGTAAAGTATTAAGTAACAATTATTTAACATTCAACCAATGCCTGGTTTAATTGGAAAGAAAGTCGGAATGATTTCCGTCTTCGGTGCTGATGGAAAGAATATTCCATGCACCGTCATCGAGGCTGGTCCGTGTGTTGTCACGCAGGTTCGCACTGTTGAAACCGATGGTTACGAAGCAGTTCAGCTTGCCTATGACGAAAAGAAAGAGAAACGCACCAGCGCGGCCCTCAAGGGTCATTTTGAGAAGGCAGGAACTACCCCTAAGAAGAAGCTTGTGGAATTCCCCGCAGACTTCCAGGGTGAGCTCAAGCTCGGAGACACCGTCACCCTCGCAGACGTCATCACTGACGATGTGAAGTTCGTTGACGTAGTTGGTACCTCCAAGGGTAAGGGCTTCCAGGGCGTAGTGAAGCGCCACGGCTTTGCCGGCGTGGGCGGGGAAACCCACGGCCAGCACAACAGGCTCCGTCACCCTGGTTCCATGGGTGCATCATCCTGGCCGTCACGTGTTTTCCCTGGCATGCGTATGGCAGGCCATATGGGCAACGAGAGAGTTAAGGTCTTCAATCTTGAGGTTCTCAAGGTAGATGCCGAAAACAACATGCTCGTCATCAAGGGTTCCGTTCCCGGAGCCAAGGGTTCTTATGTTATTCTGGAGGCTTAATTATGGAATTATCTGTTTACAAGATTGACGGATCCCTTTCCGGAAAGAAAGTTGTCCTTGACGAGAAGGTCTTCGGTGTAGAGCCCAACGACCACGTTATTTATCTCGACGTTCTTCAGTATCTCGCAGCACAGCGCCAGGGTACCTCCCGTACCAAGGATCGCAGCGAGGTTGCATATTCTACCAAGAAGCTTGGTCGCCAGAAGGGCGGTGGCGGTGCACGTCACGGTTCCCTCAAAGCCGGTATCTTCGTGGGCGGTGGTAACATCCACGGTCCCAAGCCGCGCGACTATCGTTTCAAACTGAACAAGAAAGTGAAGCAGCTCGCCCGTCTCAGCGCCCTCTCTTACAAGGCAAAGAACGAGGCTATCACCATCGTCGAGCCCTTCACAATGGAAGCTCCCAAGACCAAGGAACTCCTCACTATCCTTGCCAACATCAAGGCCGGTGACCGCAAGGTTCTCGTAGTTCTCCCTGAGGGCTCCAACAATATTTTCCTGTCATCCCGCAACCTTCCCGAGGTGAAGGTCATCACCGTTGACGAGATTAACACCTACGCCCTCATGAACGCCCAGTCCCTGGTGCTTGTTGATGGTGTTCAGGATATCCTCGCAGCAAGAGTAAAGTAAAGGAGAAAAGAAAATGGGTATCTTAATTAAGCCAATTGTAACCGAAAAAATGACGGCTCAGGGCGAAAAGTTGAACCGTTACGGTTTCATCGTGGACCGCAAGGCCAACAAGATCCAGATCAAGGCTGCAGTAGAGCAGGCTTACGGCGTTTCCGTTGCAGAGGTCAACACTCTCAACTATCACGGAAAGCGCAAACAGCGCTGGACCAAGGCTGGTCTTCTCAAAGGCCGCACAAATCACTTCAAGAAGGCATATGTAACTCTTGCAGGTGAGGACAAGATTGATTTCTACGCTAACATCTAGTAAGGAGGAAGAGTAATATGGCAATCAAGAAATACAAACCGGTTACTCCCGGACAGCGTAACAAGGCTATCTCCTCATTTGAGGAAATCACCGCCAAGAGGCCTTACAAACCCCTCCTCGAACCCCTTAAGTCCACCGGCGGACGTAACAACACCGGTCAGATGACCGTTCGTTACCGTGGCGGCGGACACAAGAGGATGTATCGTCTTGTGGACTTCGTCCGCAACCGCGATGAGTTCAAGGCAACCGTTCTCACCATCGAGTACGATCCCAACCGTAGCGCCCGCATCGCCCTCATCCAGTATGAGGATGGTCTGAAGAGCTACATCATCGCTCCCAACGGCCTTCAGGTAGGTCAGGTTCTGGAATCCGGCCCCGCCGCTTCCCCGGACCTCGGCAACTGCCTCCCTCTGGCCAACATCCCCGTGGGTACCCTTATCCACGCTATCGAGCTCCGTCCCGGACAGGGCGCCGCAATGGCCCGTTCCGCCGGTACTTACGCTCAGCTCGCTGCACGTGAAGGCAAGTACGCCATCCTCCGTCTCCCTTCGGGTGAGACCCGTATGGTTCCCGTCACCTGCCGTGCAACCGTTGGTACGGTTTCCAACCCGGACCATAATCTTGAATCCTACGGCAAGGCCGGCCGCACCCGTCACCTGGGTCGCCGCCCTCACAACCGTGGTGTTGTTATGAACCCTCACGATCACCCGATGGGTGGTGGTGAAGGACGTGCCTCCGGTGGACATCCCCGTTCACGTAAGGGTCTGCCTGCAAAGGGCTACAAGACTCGCAACCCGAAGGCCGTTTCCAACAAGTTCATCATTGAAAGGAGAAAGAAATAACGGAATAACAAGTTCAGATTATGAGTCGTTCACTTAAAAAAGGACCGTACATCCAGGAAGCCCTGGAAAACAGAATTCTTGCTATGAATGACGGCAGCAAGAAGAAAGAGGTTGTCAAGACTTGGTCCCGCGCCAGCATGATTTCCCCTGACTTTGTCGGCCACACCATCGCAGTTCATAACGGTAACAAGTTCATTCCCGTTTACGTAACTGAGAACATGGTAGGTCACAAGCTGGGCGAATTCGCTCCCACCAGGACTTTCAGAGGCCACGCAGGCAACAATAAGAAGTAATGTTTAAAGAGTTGACATTATGGGAAAGAGAAAAAGACTGATGGCCGAGCGCCTGAAAGAGACCAAGAAGCAGACAGCTGTAGCAAAACTCAACGATGTGCCCACTTCACCCCGCAAGATGCGTCTTGTGGCTGACACCGTCCGCGGCGTCGAGGTGAACCGCGCACTCGATCTTCTCCACTATTCCAAGCGTGACGCTTCCGTCCGTCTGGAGAAACTCCTGAAGAGCGCTATCGCCAACTGGGAAGCCAAGAACCCCGAGAAGGCCAGCGAACTTGAGAGTGGCAACGTTATCGTCAAGACCATCATGGTCGACGAAGGCCGTACGCTGAAGCGTATCCGTCCCTGCCCTCAGGGCCGTGCCGGACGCATCCGCAAGCGTTCCAACCACGTTACCATCGTACTTGATGTTAAAAAAGCAGCAGTGGAGGAATAAACTATGGGTCAGAAAACCAATCCTATCAGCAACCGTATCGGCATCACCCGTGGTTGGGACTCCAACTGGGTAGGCGGTAACTACGCCGAAAAAATCGCCGAAGACTACGAGATTCGTAAGTATCTGGGAAGCCGCCTTGCAAAGGCCAGCCTCTCCCGCATCATCATCGAGCGCACCCTTAAGCTCATCACCGTCACCATTCATGCAGCCCGTCCCGGTGTCATCATCGGCAAGGGTGGCCAGGAAGTTGACCGTCTGAAAGAAGAGCTCAAGAAGGTTACCAAGAAGGATGTCCAGATCAACATCTTCGAGGTAAAGCGCCCCGAGGTTGATGCAACAATCGTTGCCGATTCCATCGCCCGCCAGATTGAAGGCCGCGTGAGCTATCGCCGCGCCATCAAGATGGCTGTCGCCACCGCAATGCGCGTTGGTGCAGAGGGAATCAAGGTCCAGATCAGCGGCCGTGTAGGCGGCGCCGAAATGGCTCGCAGCGAAATGTTCAAGGAAGGCCGTACCCCGCTTCACACCTTCCGTGCAGATATCGACTACGCCCTTGCAGTGGCATCCACCAAGGTTGGTGCCCTGGGTATCAAGGTCTGGATCTGCAACGGTGAGAAGTATGGCAAGCAGGACCTCTCCCCGAATGCTGGTTTCGCCGCCAATTCTGCAGCTCCCGGCGCTGGCCGCAGGGAAGAACGCAGGGGTGGTGACCGTGGTGGCCGCCGTGGTGGCCGCCGTGGTGGTGAAGGCCGCGGCGAACGCCGCTAAGCCCAACCGGCCCACGCTCTTAAAGCGCTGCCCGTCAAGGACAGCGCTTTTTTTGTGCAGATAATTTCTTATCTTTGCAATCGTTAATTAGAATACAATGAAAAAGCTTATCATTTCCGCAGTGGCAATGGCACTTGTAGCTGCCTGCGGCACAAAAGCCACTACACAGGTTTCCGGCTCTGTCCCCGAGGGTGAGGAGACCGTCCAGATTGTAACTGCCGACATCGACACCACACTTACCGTAGCAGACGGCAAGTTCAGCATCGAGGTTCCCACCAAGGTTACGGCTATCTCTTATGCAGTGGCGGCCGGCCGCCAGGTGTCCTTCATCGCAGACGGCAGCAAGATTACCGTAGACTTTGAAGACGGCGCGGCAGAGTCCTCTGCAAAGAACGGCGTCCAGGCCCGTTTTGCCGATTATCAGAACTGGAACGACGACTTCATGGCCGAGTATCGTGAGAATGTATCCAAGGAAGAACTCTCCGACGACGAACGTGAAGAAATCACCGAAAATGCAGTTGAGAAGTACAACGAGCACCTCCTCCAGGTCATCAAGGCCAACAAGGACAACGTGCTTGGCCTCATCGGCATTTCCAATATCGAGATCGATGACGATGCAGAGATGCTCGCACTCATCAACGGCCTTTCCGACGAACTCCAGGCCGAACCCCGCGTCCAGGCCATGAAGAAGTCCCTCGACGCTTCCTCCAAGACCGCAGAAGGCCAGATGTTCACTGACTTCGAGGTTGACGGCGTGAAGTTCTCCGACTTCATCGGCAAGGGAAAATACGTTCTGGTAGACTTCTGGGCAAGCTGGTGCGGTCCCTGCCGCGGCGAAATGCCCAACCTTCGCAGCGTATACGAGAAGTATCACGGCGACAAGTTCGACATGCTTTCCGTAGCCGTGTGGGACAAACCTGAAGATACCGTGAAGGCTGCCGAGGAAGAGAAGATTGTCTGGAACCAGATCATCAACGCCCAGCGCATCCCTACCGACATCTACGGCATCCAGGGCATTCCGCACATCATCCTCTTCGGCCCCGACGGCACCATCCTCAAGAGGAACCTCCGCGGCGAAGCCATCGGCAAGGCTGTTGAAGAAGCCCTTGCAGAATAGATTGAAGGATAATTCTCTATTTCCCCTGGCATTATACTAGTAGATGTCAGGGGTTTTGTTTTTGAGTTTTTTTATATAATTTTGCTGGGGCTATTATTCTGACATATCGCGTTCTCTTATGAAACGAGTATTCATCATACTCTTATCAGTTGTGTTTTTTTCTTCTTGTTCTTCAATTGGGCAGTGGCCGGAAGAAACCACATGTGGAACTTTGCTATTTGATGGCAACGAATATCGTGAGGTCAAACGTTACAGTGGATGGATAACACCACCGCCCTCTTATGGTGGTTTATTCATACAGCATGACTCTTTTTATGGATTAAATGACGCAGAAACAAAAGCTTATCATGTTTGGTATAAGGCCGATTATGTAAACAGGAACAATTCAAAACTATATCTTGAAATAAAAGCCTATATTAGTGAAGACTGTTTTAAAGATAAGAACGACTTTTCCAACAGTGATGGATCTCTTATTATGGTTGACGGACTTGAATCTGTTGTATCAATTAAAACAGAAAACGATTCATATGAGACGTCATTATGGTCTATTCATCTAGAGTATTGTGATCAAGATTCAATGCCATGGTTTTCTAATAGAGGATGGTTTTACGATTTTAATATGGACTTTGAAATACAAGTATCAGATGCAAAAGGCTATATGCATATTGTTAATGGTAGAGCTTTACCGAGAATGTTTTATACTTTTTAAAATAATAGGAAAGATAAGTGCTCCTTTCCATTTCTATTTGAGGAATATGGCGAGAAGCATTACAGGTTGGGCTGACTATTTTGAACAAGATGTATGGTTTTAGTTATGAGTAGAACAATTGTAATAATGAGAACAGTATTATATAAAATAGTTTCATTATTTGCTGTTGTATTGTTTTGCACATCATGTTCACTGTTTAAGTTACAAAGCTGGCCAGAAGAAGTTCAAGGCGGGGTCCTCTATTTTGATGGGGAAGAGTATCGTGAGGTTGGAATGAGTTTTTTTTCTGATAGACGGGCTTGGTTGCTAATGCGTTTTATTGGTGATGAACAGGACATTGTAAAGTGTTCATATTATTCATTTAAAATGAATAGCAAAAAAGATAAATCTTCAAGGTTATACTTTCGTTTGACAATTCCATACGAAGTATTCAGCACAGGGGCTGTTTTTACGTCTGAAGATACATATTATTCTGGCGACATGTTCGTCCAATTTGAAAAATCGGAGGGAGGAGACTATATAACAACTTATTGGAAGATACAAGTTACCGCAGAAGATATCTTATATTCAGAAAGAGACAGAGAATTTTATTCTGGAAGATTTGAGTATGAAATGACCATGGTTGACACTCTCGGAATAAGTCATCAGGTGACAGGTTGGGCAGAATATCTGGAACAATAAAATGAAGCGGGTATCAATACTTATCACATCTTTCTTTCTTGCTATCACATTGTCTGCGCAAGATTTATCGGTAGTTAAAAACCAACTGGACTATATGTTCTCCGGATTGGAAAAGGCCAGAGTGCCCACAGGTTATCTTTGGGACGTGTCTGTCAATTTAATAAATGGCGAAGACTTCAATGGCGCAGAACGGACCGATAGCAACTTTGTGGATTTATCACGTTTTCAAGACATTCTGAAATCATTAAATTCAGCAGCTGTTTCGGTAGACACAATTGATGTTTGCAGTGTGATTAACGGTATACAGACATATTCTTCACGGAAGACGTTGCCGAACTCAATATCCCTGATAGTTTGTATCGTTGGGCGCTGAACTTTGTTGAAAGATTGAATGTAAAATGACAGTCCGCGAAAAAATAGCGTTGTTTCCCCATTCCCCCGGCGTCTACAGATACTATGATGCCGAGGGGAAGGTTATCTATGTGGGTAAGGCCAAGGACCTTCACAAGAGGGTGGCGCAGTATTTCGTGCCGCCGGAGAGGCTCAACACCAAGACCCGCATCCTCGTATCCAAGATTGCCGATGCCCAGTTCTCCGTCGTGGATTCCGAGGCCGATGCCCTCCTCCTGGAGAACAACCTCATCAAGCAGTACAAGCCCAAGTACAACATCCTCCTCAAGGACTCGAAGACCTATCCCTGGATATGCGTCACCAATGAGGAATTCCCCCGGGTGTTCATTACCCGCAGGGTAGAGAAGGGGAACCGCTACTTCGGCCCGTATTCCAGCGTGATGCACGCAAGGACGCTGGTGGATTTCTTCGGCGAAATGTACGCCCTGCGCACCTGCAACCTTAAAATCACCTCCGACGCCATCCTCCGCGGGAAGTTCCGCCCCTGCCTGGAATTCCATATCGGCAAGTGCAAGGCTCCCTGCATCGGCAAGATATCCAAAGAGGAGTACGGCGGCTACATAGATGAAATAGTCCATATCCTTAGTGGCCGGGGGAATGAGGTCATCAGGCATTACAAGGCCCTCATGGCCGATGCCGCCGCCCGCCTGGACTTCGAACAGGCCCAGGTCTACAAGGACAAGCTGCACAATCTCGAGCGCCACTACGCAAAGAGCATCATAACCCAGGCCCAGGACCTGGATGCCGATGTCTTCTCCATGGTCTTCGATGCCGGAGAGGCCTACGGCAACTTCCTCCGCATCAGGGGCGGAGCCATCGTCCAGTCCCTGAACCTTGGTTTCCGCAGCCAGATAGAGGAGGAGCAGGCCACCTTGCTTGCGACCTTCATCGGCGAGATTGAGCAGAAGTTCGGCACCCTCTCGAAGGAGGTCATAGTCCCGTTCATGCCCGACGTGGAAATCCCCGGCGTCGAGTTCAGAATCCCGCAGAGGGGAGATAAACTCGCCCTTCTGGAACTGAGCGCAAAGAACGCCAAGGAGTTCCACTTCAACTCCCTCAAGCAGAAGGAGCACACAGACCCGGACCAGTACAGGCTTTCGGTTATGGAAGACCTCCGCAAGGCTCTTGGAATGAAGGAGCTGCCCCGCCACATGGAATGCTTCGACAACTCTAACATTCAGGGTACCAACCCCGTTGCCTCCTGCGTGGTTTTCCGTAACGCAGAGCCCTCCAAGGCCGATTACCGCCGCTTCAAGATAAAGACGGTCATCGGCGCCAACGACTTCGCCTCAATGAAGGAGGTGGTGAACCGCCGGTACTCCCGCATGCTGGCCGAAAACCCTGACGACCTTCCGCAGCTTATAGTCATCGACGGCGGCAAGGGCCAGTTGGAATTCGCCCACCAGGCGCTTGCCGAACTGGGCATCCTGGACCGCGTTACGGTCGTCGGCCTTGCCAAGCGCCTTGAGGAAGTCATCAGGGTGGGGGACCCTTACCCGCTTTTCATCGACAGGAACTCATCGGCCCTGAAAGTGCTGCAGCAGATACGTGACGAGGCCCACCGCTTCGGTATCACCTTCCACCGCAACCTGCGCTCCAAGGCCGCCATCCAGAGCGCCCTCCGCGAAATCAAGGGCGTGGGTGAAAAGACCGAGCAGCGCCTCATCCTCCACTACGGCTCGGTGGCCCGCATTGCCGATGCCCCTCTGGAGGAACTCTCCTCACTGGTCGGCGCGGAACTGGCCATAAGGATTCATGATTATCTGAACCAATGAACGACAAGAAATTCAACAAGTACTTCAGCGCAGCGCTGATGACGTTGATGGTGATAGCGATTGCCATCACCACGGCATTCAAGCTCCGGGAACCGGAAGCCAGGACGCTGATGATCCTGATTGCAGCCACCGGCTCCGTCATGGGCGTGGCATCGTCCGTGCTGAGCGCCAACGGCATCATCTGGACCTTCCTCTTCGGCCTTCTGGACGTAGCCTGCTGCCTTATAGTAGATGCCGACAACGGTATCTGGGGAGACTTCTCCATGCATCTTTTCTACCTCCTGCCCATGCAGATAGTTGGCATCTGGCAGTGGAGGAAACGCGGCGCATCCGGCAGCAAGCAGGAGGTGAAGGCCCGCCGTCTTACGGGCAGGCAGCGCTGGATTATCACCGGTGCCGTACTCCTTGGCCTTGCCGCCGTGTATGGCATACTCATAGCCATCAAATACGCCACCGTGGCGCCGGAAGAAATCAACCGCGTCCAGGTATTTGCCGATGCCTCCCGCACTACATTCAACATAGTCGGCCAGATTCTCATGTCCCTGGTTTTCTATGAGCAGTGGCATCTCTGGATTCTGGTAAACATAGCCTCCATCATGCTTTGGGGCAGCACTATGCTCTCCAGCGCGGCGTCAAGCTATACCGTGGTAATGTTCATCAAATACTGCTTTTACCTCATCAACTCCATCAACGGTCTCAGGATATGGTATAACCTGAGCCGTCAGGACAGTGGTTTGGTAAATTGAGAAATAATACTTAACTTTGCGCGTTATTTGACTATAAGAAGAACGTAAATATAAACTTAAAACCTAACATTATGACAAAGGAAGAAATCGTAAAGCAGGTCAAGGAAATTATCGTTGACAAGCTTGGTGTCGAGGAATCTGCAGTTACTGAATCTGCAAGTTTCACCAACGACCTCGGCGCAGATTCTCTGGACACTGTAGAACTTCTCATGGAGTTCGAGCGCGTGTTCGGTATCAAGATTCCCGATGAGGAAACTGCAGGTATCTCCACCGTTGGAGACGCCATCGCCAAAGTAGCTGAAAAGCTCGGCTAATAAATCGAGAAATTAATGAAAAACCGGCTTCTTTCGAGGCCGGTTTTTCTTTAGTCCTTGGAGATGGCGAAGGACACCCTGAAGATGGGCGGGCGGGATGATTCCGGGCCGCATAGAGTGCCTTTGTAGTAACGGTCCTTGTCCAACTCCGTATTGGTGGTATACTGCTGCTGGCTGCTCTGGTTCATCATTGCCGCCAGCATTGCGTATGTATAGTAATTGCTGTAGCTGTTATATCCATAACCGCCATAGCCGCCGTAGCCGCCATAGCCATAACCGCCGCCGTAGATGTTGTTGTAGTACATGGCGTATGCCATCTGCTGGTAGTACTCGTTCATGGAGTTGTCGGTTGCGGTGGCAACCTGTTCGGTGAAGATGGTAAGGAGCCAGATGTCGGCATCCGTGGCGGTGTCCAGGTCTTCCCTTGTGAGGACTTCCTGGAGGTGGTAGCTGATGTCCGGTGAATATACGAGGTTTGAACGGTCGATGTCTCCCTGGTTCTCAGTAGACACGGAAGCATCCGTGAGACCTGCGAACTGGATGGAAGTGTTGCCGTCGCTGTCCTTTGCCGTGAGCCTTACGGTAGGGCTCAGGACAGAGGGGAAGTATTTCATGTCCTTGTAGTCGGCCGTCATCTCGAAGGGGAGGATGACGGAGGCCTTTGTAATGACGGTATTCTCCGGGAGGCCGCCCTTGCCGATAATTGCGGAGATGGTCTTCTCACGCAGTTCCTTGGCGGATATGACGGGCTTGAGTCCGCCGCCGCCTTCCACCATGATTTTCGAGGTGGCTTTGCCTTCGGTGCTTTCATGCGTAGTATGGTTGAAAGCGTACTGGGGGAACCTTGTGCCGTTGTTCATGGGCGTCTCCTCGTCCAGGAAATTCATTTCTCCGGGGATGAAGACTATGGTTTGGGGATTGTCGGCATCGGGATTCTCGTCATTGGTGTACTGGAGAAGGCCGTAGTTGTTGTTGAAGTAGAACTGGCTGTTGGAGACGCTCAGGCAGCTGAGGTCGAAGAGGTTGATGCGGCCGCCGTTTCCGGAAGGGATGTCGGTTGCGATATGAATGCCGGGAAGGGCGTCGGTGTATTTCTCGAAACGCTCTTTGATGGCGTCTTCGTCCCAATCGCGGTTCACCAGGATGCCGTCGGGGGCAAGTGTCTTGATGGCGTCAAGATACTGCTGTGCGAATGACTTGGTGAGGGTGAATGCCAGGGGGCCGCTGCCGTTGTAGACGGGAAGTCCGTCGGTGATGACGTCGGTGCCGTGTGCGAGTGCCGTGGCCGTGGAACTCTTGGCGGAGTTCGGCTTTTCAGTGAGGGCCGTGACGAAGATGTTCTGCATGATCCTTGCCTGTGAATCGTCGGCACAGGATACGGTGTCTCCGGCAAAATAGATGTCAAAGCTTATCGCTTTGGGGTTGGTGCCAAGGTCCAGGGTGTCCAGGAAGGGAACCAGGGTGAAGGCGCTTTCACGCGTTGTGAGCCCGAATTCGTCGTCACGCACTGCGCCGACGGCTATACGGGTCGAAGAAAAGCCGGACAGGTCCGACGACTTCTTCATGGTGATTTCAGTGAGCGGAAACTCTACGGTATATGTATCGTAGATGTGGCTTTTGTCCACAAGGCCTTTCCCAAGGCTGTTGTCTACCTTTATGCACCCTGCCGCAAGAAGCGTGACTGCGGCCAGTGGCAAAAGTAATCTTTTCATTTACAGAATTTTGTCGTAAAATGCGTTGTAGCTGTCCATGTATTCTCCGCTGGCAAGTGAGGCGGCGTCAAAGTCCAGGACAGGGGCGTCCAGGCCTTTGCAGTAAGAGATAAGGCCGTCGCTTACTCCACCGCTTCCGATGATGATGCCGTCGGAATACTGTGCTGCAAGTTTAGCAAGTTCTGTGCCGTCTGCATTCTCCGTGAGAGATATGTCCCTGGGCTTGATGGGGCCGAAGAGGACATTGTCCTTGAAAGCCGCACCGAAGGCCTCCTTGGGAGTGTCGTCGTAAAGGGACAGCACTACCTTTGAATTGGCAAAGATGGGGTCTCCCTTGTAGGCCTTCTTGAGGTACAGGGGGACGAGGTGGGAAATCCAGCCGGAGCAGTGGATGACGTCGGGAGCCCAGCGCAGCTTTTTCACTGTCTCCAGGACTCCGCGGGCGAAGAAGATGGCCCTTTCGCCGTTGTCCTTGAAGAAGGTGCCGTCTTCGTCGCGATACACCTGCTTGCGGCGGAAGTAGTCTTCGTTGTCGATAAAATATACCTGTATGCGGGCCGATGAGATAGAAGCGACCTTGATCACCAGAGGACGGTCTACGTCGGCAATGATGATATTCATTCCCGAGAGGCGGATGACCTCGTGGAGCTGGTTCTTCCTTTCGTTGATGCAGCCATAGCGCGGCATGAACGCACGTATCTCACGTTTTCTTTCCTGAATGCCCTGGGGAAGTTCGCGGCAAATCTTGGCTATGTCCGTTTCCGGAAGGTACGGAAACATCTCTGCATTCACGAACAGGATCTTCTTTGCTGTTTCTGCCATAACAAAAAACATTTAGCTTACAAATTTACTAATTTTTTTTGACTTTTTCTCCCATTGTAGTATCTTTGACTCCGAAATTAGGTGTGTTATGCCTACCGGAAGCAGCTCTACAACGCGCAGGCGCCTTGCAAGCGCATGGATTTCTACGGTGATAAGCCTCTCGCTGGTCCTTCTCCTTGTGGGGATGGGCTCGCTCCTTCTTGTGAATGCGCGTGCCGTGTCGGATTACTTCAAGGAAAACCTCCAGGTGTCTGTCCTTATGAAGGATTACGTGGATGAAGAGGAGGCATCGGCCTATGAAAAGGAAATATCGGCCCTGCCGGGAATAAGGTCTACGCGCTTCATTTCCCGGGAGGAGGGCATGCAGGAGATGTCGGAACTGCTGGGAAGGGATTTTCTGGATGTGTTCGAGAGCGCTCCGGTGCCGGTTTCCATCGACGTGAACCTTGAAGCGGCCTATGTGTCGGCAGACAGCCTCGACGTCATCAAGGAGAAGCTTTCGCAGTCTCCGCTCGTGGACGAGGTGGTGTATCAGACCTCGCTGGTAGATGCCCTGAACCAGAATCTCGGGAAGATTTCGCTGGGACTTGCGGTGCTGGTCCTTCTCCTCCTTTTCATTTCGGTGGTGCTCATCTCCAACACCGTGAGGCTCGATCTCTTCTCCAGGCGGTTTTCAATTCATACCATGCACCTGGTGGGGGCCACGTGCGGTTTCATCCGTGCTCCGTTTGTGGGCAGGGCGGCCGTGCAGGGGCTGTTTTCGGCCCTGGTGGCAATACTCATGTTGCTGGGCGTGATGTTCTTCCTAAAAGGGGAATTCGCGGCGCTGTTCGGGATTTTCTCGCTGGAGAACCTTCTCATCGTGATGGGAATCATGGTGGTTTGCGGCGTGGGTATCTGCGCAATCAGTACTTTCTTCATGGTAACCCGCATGGTAGGGTATAACCGTGACATTGTTTACGCTTATTAGCTTATGGCAAAGAATTCGGATAAAATGGCCACCACGGCCCGTGGAATCAAGCTCATGCTGGCAGGACTGCTGGTGATGGTTGCGGGCTTCATACTGCTTTCCGGCGGTGGCTCGGACGACCCTCAGGTCTTCAACTATGCAATGTTTGATTTCAGGCGCCTTGTGGCGGCTCCCATAGTAATAATCGCCGGCATCGTGCTGGAAGTGGTAGCCATCATGGGCCGTTTCCCGGACAAAGAAATTTAAGTTATGGATTGGTGGCAGGCAATACTCCTTGGAATAGTCCAGGGACTTACTGAATTCCTTCCGGTGTCTTCATCGGGACATCTCATGATATTCAAGGAACTCCTCGGCGCAGACGCAGAGGGCTTCCTGGATTTTACCGTAACCGTGCACTTCGCAACGGTAATGGCGACGATTGTCGTGTTCTGGAGCGCCATCTGGAAGCTCCTCAAGGGCTTTTTCAAGTTCAAGTACAATGACGAGACGGACTACATCTGCAAGATACTCGTTTCCTTGATTCCCGTCGCCATTGTGGGTTTCCTGTTCAAGGACCAGGTAGATGCGCTCTTCAGCGGGTCGCTCAGGCAGGTGGCCGTCGGCCTTTGCGTAACGGCTGTCCTGCTGTGGGTTTCCGACAATGCCGGCAGGCGGTTCAAGGTTCCCGTGGCTAAGGACCAGAGGAATGGCATCTCCTTCTGGCAGGCTGCTGTCGTGGGCCTTGCACAGGCGTTTGCCGTGGTTCCCGGCGTGTCCCGCAGCGGCAGCACCATCGCCACCGGCCTTCTCACCGGCGTCAAGCGTGACGCCATGGCCCAGTTCTCCTTCCTGATGGTTCTGATTCCCATCATCGGCGAACAGTCCCTGGACCTTCTGAAAGTTGCGACGGGAGATGCCGTCTTCGGCTCCGGAGTGGGTCCCCTGACACTTTGCCTTGGCTTTATAGCCGCCTTCGTGAGCGGTCTTTTCGCCTGCAAGGTCATGATTGCCATCGTCCGCAAGGCGAAACTCCTCTGGTTCGCCCTCTACTGCCTCCTCGTCGCCGCCCTGATATTCATTCTTGCATAGGCCGATGCCAAGACGCTACACATATTTCGTCTCCGACGTCCACCTTGGCCTTGACGTGGCAGGCCCGCAGGCAAGGGAGGCGGCATTCGTGAAATTCCTGAAAGAGATTCCGCGTTACGAGACGGATGCCGTATATCTTCTTGGCGATATCTGGGATTTCTGGTACGAATACAAGGATGTGGTTCCAAGGGGTTACGTGCGCGTTTTTGCCGCCCTTCTGGACCTGATGGACGCCGGTGTGAAGGTGTACTTCTTCCGCGGAAACCACGATATCTGGGCCTACAGCTATTTCGGCGAGTTGGGAATGACGGTGCTGAAACAGCCTTATTTTGTGACAATCGGCGGTCGTAAGTTTTGTCTTGGCCATGGCGACGGCCTTGGGCCTGGAGACCACGGCTACAAACTCATGCGCTGGGCCTTCCATAACCGTTTCCTGCAGAAGTGTTTCTCCACTCTCCATCCTCGCATCGCCTTCAAGCTTGGCAACGGCTGGAGCAAGAAGTCCCGTCTCGCAAAGAATATCAGCTACATTTTCCGCGGCGAGGACGAGCCCCTCTACAAGTGGTGCGCGCGTAACGCGAAAAAGGCCGAATTCTTCATCTTCGGCCATTATCATTCGCGGGTCGACGTTCCCGTCAAAAAATCCCGCCTTCTCATCCTTGGGGACTGGATTACGAGCCCGAACTGGATTGTGTACGATGCGGAGGAAAACTACTTGAAGTACCTCTCCGGAACTTCCACCACGGGCGGATCTTCCCAGAACACGGACCAGTAGAGATTCTTGAATTCGCCGGCCTGCCAGATCTGGACAAGCTCTTCCAGGTCACGGTCTTCGCCTTCGGGGTCATAGCTGGATTTGAGGTCGTTTTCGAAAATCTTTGCTACGGCCTGCCAGAAGCCAGCTGCGGCTCCGTTCTTGTATTCCTTGATTACAGAATAGGGGGGCATGCCGGTTTCCCTGTCGATAAGCTTGAGGAGAATAGCCCCCTGGGAGATGGTCATGTGGTGAAGCGCCCCTTCAAAGTCCTTGAAGAGCTGTTTCTGCACCTTATTAATATACTGCTCCCGCTGGAACCTGTTGTAGTGGTTCGCCTCTATGGTGCTGTCCACGATGTGACGCAGGCCGCCGGACGCCTGGGCGTAAGGATATACCCTTGCGAAGCGGTATACCAGCTTATAGTATTTGCGCCACTCCTTTTCGCTTGTGTGCGGCCTTCTGCTGAAAATCCATACCGCGGGGATCTTGTCGATGAACGTGGTGTCTCCGTTCTCCACCTTCATCCGCATGAAAACGCCGCCGGGAACGTTCTCCAGGGCCGCTTTCTGCGCAGCCATGGCCTGCTCCTTCTCGCGGGCTTTTTCCATAGCCTTCCTCACGTGACCCTGCGCTCCTGCCGATATTGGAAGAAGTGCAAGTGCCGCCGCCACTGCGATATGTACGATACGTTTCATCATTGCAAAGTTATGGTTTTGCAAAGACTTTGCCAAATACATAGGCGGAACTCTTATCCCCAAACCCTCGGACTATCGTCCTCGTCCCTCCCAACGCTTCGCGTCGGGCCCCTCCCACTCATGTGCCGTGGGCGGCGACAGGTTTGGGGATAAGAGTTCCGCCTATGTCCAAAAGCGAATGTCGAAAATGAGTGAAAGTTTTTTTAAACAAAGTATGTAAGTGATTGAAAAACCGTGTAGTTAAGTTTCGAAAACTGCGGTCGAAAATGTTGGAATTTTTTGTAAAAAAGTTTGGCTATTCAGAAAAATTTTGTAACTTTGCAATCCCGAAATTGGAGCAAAAAGCACCCAACCAGCTGAGTTTCAATAAGTTAGGGATTAATTAAGGAAATTTTAAAACATTACAGCAATGTTACAGCCTAAAAGAACCAAATTCAGAAGGGAACAGAAAAACCGCATGAAGGGCAATTCCGGTCGTGGAAACCAGCTCGCATTCGGTTCTTTCGGCCTCAAGAACCTTGA
>OCVV012861956.1_pt1 | contig 70529 bp, 50 predicted proteins | sample 1539721 | NCBI WGS metagenome assembly OCVV01 (sample SAMN02144230, study PRJEB22623) | gut metagenome | biome: sheep rumen | host: Ovis aries | place: New Zealand
GGAGGGAGCAGATACCTTTGTGGCAGAAGGGGATGACAAGTCTTGTTTGGTGACCGCTCCCTCCCTAACAGGGAGGGCGGGGGGAGAGTCTTCCAGAAAGTCCCCCATCCGCACCTCAATGCCTGGTGCACCATGGCGACGGGCGTTCTCGCGGATGATGGCTTCGCACTCGGGACGTATCTCGAAGGCGACGACGTGAAGGTGAGGGAAGAGGAGGCGGGCCTCAATGCTGACCGAGCCCGTGCAGGCTCCGATGTCCCACAGCGTGTGGCGATGGGTGAGGTCGAGGGCTTGCAGCGTCAGCAGGCGAATCGGCATCTTCGTGATCATCTTCGCGCGGCCGTCGAGGAGGGCAAAGGAGCTGTCGGGGAGGCCGAAGGTGGAGAAGACCCTCCCCCCGCCCTCCCTTGTAGGGAGGGAGCTGTTACCCTCAAGAATTACGCAGTTGGGCATTGCGAAGGTGCTTGTGGCAGCCTCTTCGAGGGCGAGGGTGGCGACACGCTCTGTCTGGGGGTCGCCGAGGTGCTCGCCCACGTGCATCTGATAATGCGTGTAGCCGTATTCGAGCATTCGACGGGCGATGGCCGAAGGAGTGTGCTCGCGGTCGGTGAGGATGCCAACCTTCGTGGCCTGCTCGATGAGGGCACGGTCGAACTCATGCCAGGGACGGCCGGTGAGCGAGACGATGCGCATATCATGATAGGGAAGCAGAAGGCGATGGGCGAGCATCTGCAGAGAATTGAACGAAGGGAACACCTTCATTACTACACCCTTGCACTCACGCTGAACCGTATTGGCAAATCCGTAGAAGAGCGGGTCGCCACTGGCAAAGATGACCACATGCTCAACCGCTTCGTACTGCTTGAACACACTCTCCAAGGGCACCGTGATGTCGAGCCATACGGCATCTGAAGGCAGCAACGGAGCCACAATCTCGTGATGCCGCCGACCGCCAGAGAAGACATGACCGCCCTGAATGACGTTCATCACCTCGGGAGCAAACCATTGCTGCCGGTTGTCGCTGATGCCAATGATATCGCAGGTCTTCATAGGTCGCGTCCAGGTTTGAGTTGTTCGGCATCGTCGTAGGTGAGGATGGCGTTGACGAGGGTGGCCGCGAGGTTGCTGCCGCCCTTGCGACCCTCGACGATGATCTTGGGCACCTGCGTCAAGGTCTTTGCGGCGTGCTTGCTCTCGCAGACATGCACGAAGCCGACGGGGGCGCCGATGATGCCAGCCGGGCGCAGCTTGCCTTTGCGTACGAGGTCGCAGATCTCGAAGAGGGCCGTCGGCGCATTGCCTACGACGTAAAGAGCCTCTGGATATTCCTCTGCCGCCAGCTGCATGCAAGCCTGGCTGCGGGTGATGTTTTGCTCTTGGGCCATCTGCTTGGAGCGAGGGTCGTTGATATAGCAATGGACTTCGATGCCGAGGCGCTCCAAGGCTCCCTTGCGGATGCCGCTGGCGGCCATCGTGACGTCGGTGACGATATGGCGCAGGCTACCGTCGACAACCTTATTATATATCCGCTCCGTGGCCCGTTCGTCCATCCACAGACATTGCTCCATGCTGAAGTCCACCGTGGTGTGGATGGCGTGCAGCAAAGGCCACAGGCGCCACCTCGGCACGTCGGGATTCTTCATCTCAGAGAGAATGGTGCGGAACGACTCGTTCATGATCTGCTGACCGGCAGAAGCCCCATCCCCAGCAGACCCCTCTAAATCTCCCCGTAAGGGGAGACTTTCGTTTCCGGTTGCTCCCATTGCGCGCAGCCCCTCCCCTCCCTGGCGGGAGGGGGCGGGGGTGGGTCTTCGATAATATCCCCTCGGCGTAATGAACTTACCTTGCCATTCATAGCTTTGCGAGTTGCCGATGATGAGCACGCAGAACATATCCACCTGCTCGGGGTCGAGGTCGGCAAGGGTGGTGAGCGTGACTTCCTGCTCGGGACGTCCTGCCTGACGGACGATGCCTACTGGCGTCGTGGCGCTGCGACCTTCAAAGAGGAAGAGTTCGCGCAGGCGGTAGAGCTGCCAGTAGCGGCCATGCGACTTGGGATTGTAGACGGCCGTGACGAAATCGCCGACAGCGGCGGCACGGATGCGTTTCTCTATCAATGCCCAAGGCGTCATCAGGTCGGAGAGCGAGATGATGCAGAGGTCGTGGCCGATGGGAGCGCCCAGCAACGAGGCGGCTTTCTGAAAGGCTGAGATGCCTGGCAGAACGATGATGTCCAAGCGGCTGCCGCGTTCACGCTTCATCTCGTAGACGAGGGGTGCCATGCCATAGATGCCAGCATCGCCCGAGGAGATGACGACGACGGTATTACCTTCCTCGGCCAAGCAGAAAGCCTGCTCGGCACGCTCGCGTTCGCGTTTCATACCCGTGTCGATGCACTGACAGCCAGGCTTCAGATAAGGCTCTACGAAACGGAAGTAATACTTATAGCCAACGACGATATCAGCCTCGCGCACGGCGTCGAGCACTGCGGGAGTCATGTCTTCGGGACTGCCAGGGCCAAGGCCGGCTATGATGATTTTGGACATATTAACGGATTAACAGATTAACAGATTAACGAATTAACGGATTAACGGATTAACAGATTAACAGATTAACAGGGGATTGAAGCTGACGGCGAGGGCGGTGAGGGCCACCATCATAACTTCGGCGATGCGGTTGACGCGGACTGCTGTGCGCATGTCCTCGGTCGTTAAGGGACGTTCGTTCTCGCCGATATATGGTTTGTCAAAGAGTTCACCGAAATAGTAGTGAGGACCGCCGAAGCGGCAGTCGAGGATGCCGGCAAGGGCGGCTTCGGGGTAGCCGCTGTTGGGCGATGCGTGCTGGCGGCCGTACTTCTTAATAAAATGACAAATGACAAATGACAAATGATAAATGGAGTGCGGCAGCGCCATCAGCAGCGCCGTGAGGCGGGCTGGTATGTAGTTGGCCACGTCGTCGATGCGCGCTGCCCAACAGCCGAAGTCGCGATAGCGCTCGGTGCGATAGCCGATCATCGAGTCGAGGGTGTTGACCATCTTGTAGGCCAGCATACCGGGTGCGCCGAGCAGAGCAAACCAGAAGAGGGGCGCTACGACGCCGTCGCTGAGGTTCTCGGCAAGTGTCTCGAGGGCTGCCGTACGCACTTCCTGTGCAGAGAGCTGACTGGTGTCGCGTCCCACGATGCGGGCTACCTGCCTGCGGCCTTCATCCAACGAGCGGTCGAGGGCGAGGAAGACAGCTCGCACCTCGCGGATGAGGGTGGTACCTGCAAGACAGTAGAAGACGACGAGCACGCAGAAAGCCTCACCCCCGACCCCTCTCCAAAAGGCGAGGGGAGTAGTATCTTCAAGCAGTCGAGGATCGAGAGCTCTTGTTATCAGCCAAGCGACACTAAAGACCAGGACAATACTGCCGACAGCCAACATCGCGCCCTTGAACTTTTGATGCCGACCATGATTAAGACGATGTTCCCAATAGCTAATCCACTTGCCGAACCACACAATGGGGTGCGGCAAGCGCGACGGGTCGCCCAAGCAGAGGTCGAGCAGCCAACCGAGTAAGAGGGCTATGGTCAATTCAATATGCATAAGTCTCTATAATTAGTTATTAGTCACGGCCCCCTCCGACTCCCCCAAGGGGGGAGGGAATTGGTGTAGTAGGGTAAATATCATTCGTCATTCGTCATTCGTCATTATCCTATAAAGCTTGTCCATATCCAAATGTTTACGAACGTGGTCGGCCAAGCGGTCGTACTGCTCTTCCTTGAAGGCCGCATAGTCGAAGGAACTGGCTTCAGCGGTGAGGCGGTCGGCAAAGGGTGCCAGAAGGGCATCGACAACAGGGGCGTTGTCGAGGACGCCATGAAGGTAAGTGCCCCAGCAGCGATTGCTGACGCGGTAGCCATCTTCGCGACCATCGTCGAGGCGGGCGAAGGGCTGCGAGGGCGCATCGCCAAAGGGACGGGTCTCGCCCATGTGAATCTCGTAGGCTGAGCCGCTTGCTCCGACGGGAGAACCATCGGACGCGCTTATGGAAGAGGGGACATCGTAGATCGAGAACTGAACCTGGCGTGTGACTTTCTCACCGCTCATGGTCGTCGTGGTGGGCAGGAGGCCGAGGCCAGGAAGGCGCTCGAGGTCGCCTTCGACGTGGTCGGGGTCACAGACCTCGACGCCCATCATCTGATAGCCACCACAGATGCCGATGACCGTCTTGCCATCGCGGTGAGCACGTTGGATGGCCTGGGCCACGCCGTTGCGGCGCAGTTCGTAGAGGTCGTCGAGCGTGGACTTAGAGCCTGGCACGATAATGATGTCGGCCTTAGAGATTTCCTCGACGTTGTTGGTATAATAAAGATGTACGCGCGCGTCCTGCTCCAAGGCATCGAAGTCGGTAAAGTTGGAGAGGTGGCGCAGCATGACGACGGCGATATTCACCCGTCCACGCTCAGCCTGCTTCGACTTTCCCGAGAGCGAGACGCTGTCCTCCTCCTCGATGTGAATATCCTTGAAATAAGGTATGACACCGAGGACAGGCACGCCCGTGAGTTCTTCTATCATGCGGCGACCATCATCGAAGAGGCGCAGGTCGCCACGGAACTTGTTGATGATAATGCCCTTGATGCGGGCTCGGTCTTCAGGCGTCTGAAGCATAACGCTGCCATAGACCGAGGCGAAGACACCGCCGCGATCTATGTCGGCCACGAGGATGACGTTGGCATCAGCATGGCGGGCCATGGGAAGGTTGACGAGGTCGGTGGCACGCAGGTTCAGTTCCGAGATGCTGCCGGCTCCCTCCATGACGATGGGATTATAGCGTGCTGCGAGGCGGTCGAAAGCGGCACAAACCTCTTGGCGGAAATCAATGTCCGCGGTGTCACCCCCGCTGCGTTTCCAGTAGTCGTATGCGCTTTTGCTGCCGATGGGCCGACCGTGCAAGACGACCTGCGAGGTGTGGTCGCTCTGCGGTTTCAGCAGCAACGGGTTCATGTCCGTATGGCAAGGGATGCCCGCAGCCTCAGCCTGTACAGCCTGCGCACGTCCTATTTCAAGACCTTCGGGCGTGGCGTAGGAGTTCAAGGCCATATTCTGTGCCTTGAAGGGAGCGGGGTGATAGCCGTCCTGCCGGAAGATGCGACAGAGGGCGGTAGCCAACACGCTCTTGCCGGCATCACTTCCTGTGCCGCAGAGCATGAGAGGTGAAAGGACGGCCTCACCCCCGCCCCCTCTCCCAAAGGAGAGGGGAGTAGATGCCTGATGAGATGAAGGGGATACTTGTTCTTGGGAGTAATTACTCCCCTCTCCTTTGGGAGAGGGGTCGGGGGTGAGGCTTCTTATCAGCTCGTCATCCTCTTCTCTGGTCTGTGCCGCCACGCGAAAGTGATAGGGCGTGAGACCTTCAAAATTGGAGGCATCGCGGATGAGGAGGCCGTTGCGCGTGGCCAGATACTCTTTCAGCTCAGCGGCAGTAATGCCTAAGCGTTCGTCTAGGCGACAGAGCATGAAGTTGGTGCTTGTAGGCTCGACGCTGATGCCATCAATAGCATGGAGGGCATTGCGTAGGCGCTGAGCCTCAGCGAGGTACACCGTGAGTTCAGGGAGGACGCGCACGTGGTTCCTGATCAACCAAGTCGCCGCCTCTATGGCCAAGGCATTCACCGACCAGGGACGCAGGCGCTGGCGCAACTGACCGATGAGCGCAGCAGCGCCGACGACATAACCGATGCGCAGGCCAGGAATGCAATAGGTCTTCGTGAGCGAGTGCAGTTGAAGGATATTACCTGCCGCTACGGCTTCGGCGGGCGACAGCAAAGGAGCAAGTGTATAGTCCTCGTAGGACTGGTCGAGGACAAGAAGGTGGTAGCGCTTAGCGAGGCCGAGAACGTCAGCTTTAGAGATGACCGAACCCGTGGGATTATTGGGGTTGCAGAGCCATGCAGAAGAGCCAACAGGCCCAGCCTCAACGGACCCACCCCCCAGCCCCTCCCTGTGAGGGAGGGGAGTAGATACCACTGAGAGGTTGGCGTGGTGGCAGGCATCGGCATATTCTGAGAATGTGGGAGAAAAGATAACGGCCGTTGAAAGGCAATCACTCCCCTCTCCCTTTGGAGAGGGGGCGGGGGTGAGGCTTGCTATCAGATATATCGCCTCCGTGGCGCCGCTCGTGACAAGGACACACTCCTCCCCCACTCCACTTTGCTCTGCGATGAGTCGTTCCAAGGCACGTGGCTCGGGTTCGGGGTACGTGCCGATGACATCTAGGCGTGAAGACAAAAACGTCTTCAGCCCGCTGAGGTCAGCGTGGCTGAAGATGTTGCTACTGAAGTTATGACGGATGCCTGCGTAGCGGTAGGCATCGTCGCCGTGTCCTTGTAACATAACCGTTTTGCGGGCACAAAGATAATGAAAATTCGCTAAAGGGGAAGCTTTTAATGCTTAAATTTCAACTTGAGGCCCACTACGAACATTCGCCCCGGCGAATAGAGGGCGTAGCGACGGAGGCTGGAGTCGATGCGGCGGTCTACGCGGTCGAAGAGGTTGTCCACACCTACGGACGGCTCGATGAGCGCCCAGCTGAGGACGTCGAAGGTGTGATGCGTGGAGAGGTTCCAGATGCCATGACCGGGTGCGTCCTCATAGTCGGGATAGTAGGTCTTCGACTGCAGACGGCCATTGACGTTGACGTTGAGCGTGTAGAAGCCCCACGAATGGTAGTAGTTGGCCGCGAGTGTGCCCACATTCTTGATGCTGCGCTCGAGATTGCGCCACTTGCCGTCGGAGCAGCTGCGAGCGTGCATCAGCGCATAGTTGGCGGTGAGGTTGAACCCGTTGAAGAGGTTGGCCGAGAGGTTGACCTGCAGGCCCTTGATGTCGCCGCGGTCGCTGTTCTCATAGAGGCTGTAGCGCTCAAGCAGGGCGGCTTGATCGGCGGTCATCTCCGGAAACTCGGCTTGCAGGCGGGCCAAAGCAGCAGGGTCAATGTCGATGTTCTGACGGACGACCATATCGCGAACACGGTTGATGAAACCTGTCACGCCCACCGCAAAGCGCGCCGTGCGATATTCGGCTCCGACAGAGACGTAGTGGCTCTTCTCAGGGTCGAGGTCGCGGTTGCCGAAGATGATCTGCGGCTTACCGCGATTGACAGCGAAATAGTGGTAGTGCAGCTCATCAAGGCCAGGCGCACGGAAACCTGCCGAGTAGTTGGCACGCAGGTTGAAGTGGCCGAGGCTGTACATGAGCGCAGCCTTGGGCGTGAGGTGGCTGCCGAAGTTCTCATGGTAGTCGTAGCGGAGGCCGACGGTGGCCGTGGCGAAGCCACTGCCTAAGCGCAGCTTGTGCTCGTGCTGACCGTAGAGAGCAAAGATGTTGGCAGCCTGATCGATATTGCCGGACGTGGCTTCGAGGTGGTCGCGCCGCCAGTCGGCTCCGAAGATGGTGGTGCCGTCCTTGGCGAGCCCGAGGATGGCTTTGGCCTGCCCCTCCATGGTGTGCTGACGCTTCGACTGCACGTAATCGCCCACCGCCTGTGATTTCGTGGCTACGTCGTAGTCCTTACCATAGCGGAAATGGTCGCTGGTGAAGTCGACTTGCAGAGAGTTCTTGGGCGAGAACTTATAGATGCCGCCGGCATACCAGCGCAGGGCGCGGTAGTGCATCTCGTAGTCTGTGCCGCCGGCGATGTCGGGGTTGGTGTTTGGGCGGTCGGTGATCTTATCGTTGTAGTCGATGCCGGCGTTGAGGGAGTAGGTTCCTCGCGACGAGACCGGACGGCGCACTCTATCGGGCGAGAAGGTGAAACGCTGGCTGAGGAGATGGGAGCGGTAGCCGGTGAAGAGGGGGGCAAGGGTCTGCTGCGTCTCAGTAGTGGAGCCTTTCTTATAGACGAGGTCGTTGGTCTGGTAGCTGTCGGCACGGTCGTGGGTGTAGCTGGTGTAGGAACCGAAACCGTGGGTGTAGATGTCGAGGTTGACATTCTCGGTGAGCTTGCCCTCGCCACTGACGCGGGTGTCAGAGGTGACTCCGATAAGCTGATTTGTGGGTTGATCCGTGATGATGTTGATGACACCCCCGATAGCATCAGAGCCGTAGAGCGACGAGGCCGCACCGTCGAGCACCTCGATGCGCTTGACGCGGCTCATGTTGATGCGCGCCAGGTCGACGTTGCCCGAGATGTCGCCCGAGAGTTTCTGGCCGTTGATGAGGATGAGCAGGTATTTATTGCCCAATCCGTTCATGCGGAGGAAAGAACCCATGGAACTGGGCGCCATGGACACCTGCGGTAGCATACGCGTCACGGCATCCTCGAAGGTGGCAATGCCCTGTTCCTGGAACTCGCGCTGGGTGAGGGTGCGGACGGGCGTGGCCGTAGCTTTAAGGCGCTGGTGGTGGCCTGTTCCAGTGACGACTACAGGGTTCAGGTCGCGTGAGCGCTCGGCACGAGCCGAGTCGGTGCGCGTCATCTGGTGAATTTGCGCAAAAGCGGTGCTCCCGCTGAACAGGAGCACCGCCGAGAGGCAGATAGTATTTATGGAGTGTTTCATGGATTTCTTACATCCGTGTTTATTCAGGGTTCTTAGAGTGATAGAAGTCGAGGGCTTCGCCGTCGATGGCGTCCTGCGTGTGCTGCATCCACACGTTGCGTACGGTGGGCAGTTCCAGCAGGCCTTTCTCGATCATGGTGCTGTTGTTGCACTCGTAGCCCATGCGGCTGAAGAACTTCTTCCAGGAGGTGTCCTCTACTTCGCCTTCCTCGTTGGTCTCGTAGCCGTTGTCCCAAGCGTCGTCATCGCCAGCCATGTCGTTGTGACCATGGTCGCCGTCGATGGACATGAGCGGGTGGCAGTAGACCTTGCCGCTGGTGATGCCTGCAGCCTTCATACGTCCGAGGACGTGGGTCTTGAAGTTGCCCATCATGTCGACGGTGCCTACGAAGTAGTTCTTGCTGTACTGCTGGAGAGCCTCCTCGAGTTGGGTGTAGCGGACGTTAGCCTTATAGGTGTCGTAGCTGTCGGGGTTGCCATGGCCCATGAAGGCGACGACGCCCTCGGCGGCCTGCGTCTTGTAGATGGCGTTGAGTTGCTTAGCCACCTCGGGAACATCCGTCTCGGCATCCTGGAGGAGGGGCACACCGAGCTTCAGCACGACTCGCGAGAGGTAGTTGTCGTCGAGATCCCCGTTGCTGTTGTTGGCGAAGTCCTTAATATAATTGATCACGCGCGTATATTCTTCACCGGGAATGACCTGCAGCGACTGCACGACGATCTCGTCGTAGCGCACACCTTCCTGCGCGAAGGCGTTGAGCCAGAAGTTGGGAGCGTAGAAGTTGCGCGGGTCGACGTTCTCGCCAGCAGCAGCACGGTTGATGCAGATAGCCGATGAGAAGGAGAGGAATACGTCGTAGCCGGGGAACTTCTGCTTGTAGGCGGTCACGGTGCCGTCGAAGGCATCGTAAGCCTGCTGCCATGTCGAGCCGAAAGCGACGAGTAGGATTGCCTTGCTGCTCTTCTTGTTAGCCTTGACGTTCTTGGTCACGGCATCCTGGTACTTCTGCCAGTTGCTGACGTTGTCGTCATCATTGTCGCAAGCCACGAAGCCTGCGGAGAGAACGATGGCTGCGAGAGCCATCAGAAAGAACTTAATCTTCTTCATTGTACGATTGTTTTGAATTGGTTTTAAATGATTGGAACTTATTTTTTCCTTGTTTGAAGCGGAGGGTGACGGAGGCGTAGACGGTGGTGCCGGGCGTGGTGGTGCCGAGGTGCAGGCCGTGGGGCGTGCGGTCGACGTAGTTGAAGAGGTTGTCGACGCCCGCCTCCAGACGGAGAGCCAGCCCACGCGACTGAATGGCGCGGCACGTGATGTCGTGGGTCGACGTCAGGCGCCAGATGTGATAGGCCTTGCCGTTGCCGTTGAGCTGATAGTAGCGCTTGGAGGAGGCACGCCCGTAGAGACCGAGGCCGAGGCGGTAAGGGACCTTGAAAGCGTGACTCCAGGTGGCGAACCAGCTGGCTTTGTGGTGCGCCATGCCGTCGATGACGACCTCAGTCATTCGTTCATGTTCGGTGTCATAGAGGTTGGCCTCGGTGTCGAGATAGCTGTAGGAGCCGCCTACGGCAAAGTCGCGCACGGCATAGCGCACGTTGACGTCGACGCCCATGGTGCGGGCATCTTCGAGGTTCTGGTACTGCCGCGTCTTATGAAGCTCGTACATCGTCTGGTACTCCTCGGGGGCACGGTAGTTGGGGATGGTCACGAGAGTAATCATGTCCTCCACCTTATTATAATAGCCTGTGACGGACAAGGAGAAGCCGCCGCTCGTCACTTCGCCGCCGAGCGAGAAGTAGTTACTCGTCTGCGGTCGGAGGTCGGCGTTGCCGAGATAGAGGTAGGTGCCGTTCATCTCGCGGACGTAGCGATAGTGTTGCTCCTTGGGTGTCGGTGTCTTGAAGCCTTGCGACCAAGCAGCACGCAGGCGCAGCCATTCCGTGGGCGAGACCATGGCCGAGAGTTTGGGCGTCAGGTGGACGCCGAACTGGCGGTTGCGGTCGAGACGGAGGCCGCCGGTGAGCTGCAGCAGACGCCATGGCGAATACTCGTCCTGAACGTAGAGCGCCTCGGTATCATCAGTGACGGTGCCGCCGTGGTCGACGCGCATGGGGGCCCGCAGCCAGTCGTGGCGCACCTCGAGGCCGGCGCTGAGGCGATTCTGGGCTGGCAGATCGAAGACGCCTTTGAGGTGCCCCATCGTGCGCCGCTGGTCGCTCTGCAGGTTGCGCTGGTCGGGGAAATAGGGGAAATAGTGGGTGAAGCGCCCATAGGGGTCGTAGCCATCGACGAGCGTCGTGTCGGTGAAGACGTAGTCGTAGGCGTGGCGGTTCCAGTCGATATCGAGGGTGACGACAGCGCGCTCCGAGGCCTGCCACTTGCCGCCCACGGCTGCCGAGGCGTTGCGATAGGCGAGGTCGTAGGTCTTGACGTCGACGGCGGCATATTTGCCCGACGGACGGTAGATGCGCTTGCGGTAGATGCTGCCCTCGGCGTAGAGCGAGAGCTCGGGCAGGGGCGTGTAGTCGATGCGCTCTGCCAACTGCCAGTTGGTGTGGCGGTTGACGGTCATGTTACGCGAGTCGTAGATGGGAAACTCGGTCTGCCGAGGGTCTTCCTGCGAAGTGTTCTGCCATCCGTCGCTGTGCTGCAGCTGCAAGTTGGTCAACGACGAAATCTTGCCGATGGCGAAGCCTACGCTGTTGTGCTGTCGCCAGTCGTTGTAGCTGCCGCCGCGCGTGGTGTTCTCGAGCAGGAGGCCATCGCGGTCGTACTTACGAGTGATGATGTTGATCACGCCGGCGATAGCGTCGGAACCATAAAGGGCCGACGCGGCGCCCTTGACAATCTCGATGCGCTCGATGCGCGCCGGGTCGATGAGGCTGAGGTCGTTCTGCCCGCCGTTGTCGCCGTGCAGGCGCTTGCCGTCGATCAATATAAGCACATAGGCATTGCCGAGTCCGTTCATCTGCATCTGCGAGCCCATATCGTCCTCGTTGAAGGCGAAGCTGGCGGTGAGGCCGGCCAGGATGTCCTCGATCGAGCGTCCGCCATACTGCTCCAGCTCACGGCGCGTAATGACCTCGGTCTGCACGGGCACGTCCTTCAGCCGGTGCTGCGTGCCAGTACCGGTGACGACTACCTCTTCCAGACGTGATGTCTGCAACGAGTCTTGTGCTTGGATGGTGGCGACAAAGCACATGAGTGCCACGCCAACAGACAGAAGATGTTTCATTGAAATCCGTTCGCCTAATCCTGGGCGACTTCATGATGATTGATGAAACGAGGCAGGTCTTCTGGCTTTCCCCGGTCTGCTTTACCTTCCCAGCACCTTAATGTGTCAACGTATTAACTTGTTAATCTGTTAACTCGTCAACTGGCCAGTGGCGTTATACAAGCAAACCTTTTCTTTTTCGGGGGATTACAGCTGCAGGTACAGCTCCGGACTTACACCGGATTCCCTTGCATCGGAGGCTCTCAGGCCCACGATTGCCTTGTTTGCGGGTGCAAAGTTAAGCATAAAAAATGATTCGCCTTTCATCATTTGCAAACTTTTTTCATCGGAGCACGAAAAAAACTCCTATTGCATTTGCAAAAAATGAAAAGTTGAATTTAAGGCTCAACCACAGCGTATGTCGGATGGAGGGCAGCCGCCTACGGGCTCAAGTGTCAGTATTGCCTGTCTGTTCGGCTGCGGACGATGTCGCGCTCGGGGTCAAAGGCGCGGTTGCCTATACGCACATTGTCGACCGTGAAGTTCAGCACACGGCGCTGATCGTCGTAGTCGTCGACGCGGCTTGGCATCAGGTTGGCGTCGGGCGTGTCGGGGTCGACGGAGATATTGCTGAAGTGCACATCGTCGATGCTTCCGCCCGGAGCACGATTGTATTTCTCGCTGAAGAGCACGCGTAGGTCAAAGATGCGCCCGCGCTGAATGCCTTCGATGCGAATACTGTCGAAGCGCACATCGCGTATGATGTTCTGGTCACCGCATTGTATGGCCAGCAGACCCTGTTCGCGACCATAGAGGATGTCGCAGTCGTGGATGCGCACGCCGCTGAGCACCTCGCCTTGCGGAGCACGGTCGTCGCCGTGCGAGCCAATGTTCACAGGATGTGCCACATCGGGCCAGAACACGCAGCGCGAGATATCGAAGTCCTCCGATCCTCCCCAGTACCACCAACGATGGTTGTAGAGCGCTATGCAGTCGTCGCTGGTGCGCAGGAAACAGTTCTCTACGCGGACGTGGCGACAGCACATCAAATCTATGCCGTCGCTCCACGAACGAGCCGAGAACGACTTTATATTCCTTAGTGTAAGGTTCTCGCTCTGCCCTCCGTAGACGGTGTAGTGGGCGGGGTTGAGCACGGTTATGCCATCGACGAGCACGTTCTTCGAGTACGTTATCTCGATGCCGCGCAACGGATGATCCAAGATGCCGCGCCCCACGATGCGGACGTTCTCGGCACGGTCGACAATCAGACGGGCTTTGACGACGGCGCCAGGGGCGAGGTAAACGGTGCAGTTCGACGGTATCTTAATCTCCTCACTCGGCAAGTCCTTTGGCTTGTGGACTCCGGGGCCGAAGTAGATGAGGCGTGCGCCCTCGACGAAGACATCCTGCGAATTGGGCGCCACCCAGTCGATGGCCTTAGGCTCGTCGGGCGTGTGATGCTCGGTCAGGGGAGCGTTCACCAACAGGTGAAGATTGCGAAGCCGCTCGCCGCCAAACTCTATGCTGAGGTATTCGGGGCGCTGAAGCCTGATGACGACGACGCTGTCGTTCTGGCGCACCGCACGAATGCCGCGTGAATGGGGCCGCACGTCGACGGTGCCAGCCCGCTCCAGCCTACGGTTGGTGATACGGACATCCACAGGCTCGGCCATATCAAATTCAGCAAAAGCAGCCTGCTGACGCTTACGCGTGTCGACGTCGCAGCGCAAAACGGGGATAGGCGTCCAAGCCTCTTCCGGAGCGGCTACGGGGCGCACCTCTACACTATAGTCAGCATTGATCACAGGGCCGTCCTTCTCAGGCAAGGGACTAAAGCTGAACGAAGGATGCGACGCGCTCTCTGAAGGTTGAGCGCTGACGTTCGGGCTGTAAGACCCATCGGCTGAATAGGTAAACGGGCGCTGGGGTTGCACTGCGTAAGCCTTTACGCTCATGGTTTGTGCGGCCACAAAAGCGACTAAGGTAAATATAATAGTCTTCATTGTTATATGTAAGTCTTATTAGTGAACTTGCGCAGGCAAATTTAATTCCTTTGCAACTAAATCCCGCTACTTTTTCGAAAATAAATATTCACAAAGCCTCAAATTCTCATCATTATTAGTACTTTTGCCAACAAAAAGAACCATAATGCCTCAAACAAGATGAGCTACGACCTCCATCTCCGCCTGACGACCTTGTTGCCTCTGTTTGCGGCGACGGCAGCAGCCCGGCAGCGTCCTAACATTCTCTATATCATGTGCGACGACATGGGCTATGGCGATCTCTCGTGCTACGGGCAGAAGCATTTCCGTACGCCTAACATCGACCGCCTTGCAGCACAAGGCATGCGCATGACATCTGCCTATGCCGGCAGCCCTGTCTCGGCACCCTCGCGAGCGTGCCTGATGACGGGCCAACATTCGGGCCACACGCACGTCCGGGGCAACAAGGAGCACTGGAGCGGCCACGTGACCTACGGGCTGAACGCCGACTTCGCCGTGGTTGGACAAGAGCCTTATGATCCGGCAGTGCCTATACTTCCCGAGCTGTTCAAGGGCGCAGGCTACCACACCGCCCTCTTCGGGAAATGGGCCGGAGGCTATGAAGGCAGCATCTCGACGCCCGACCGCCGCGGCATAGACGAGTTCTACGGCTACATATGCCAGTTTCAGGCGCATCTGTACTTTCCCAATTTTCTCAACCGCTACAGCCGTTCGCGTGGCGACACGGCCGTGGTGCGCGAAGTGCTCGAGCTGAACATTCAGCACGCGATGTTCGGCCAGGATTACGACCGCCGCCGACAATACAGCGCCGACCTCATACACCAGCGGGCCATGGCATGGCTGCGAGAGCAGAGGACGGGCGAGCCTTTCTTTGGGATTCTCACCTACACGCTGCCCCATGCCGAACTGCGGCAACCCGACGATTCGCTGCTGCAAGCCTTCCGCGGACGCCTCCTGCCCGAACGCTCATTCCAAGGTAATGAGCCATCGCGCTACAATTCTACCCCTGAAGCGCACGCACAATTCGCCGCCATGATCACGCGGCTCGACGCCTACGTGGGCGATATAATGCAGTTGCTAAAAGAGCGCGGGCTGGCAGACAACACGGTGCTCATCTTCACCAGCGATAACGGTCCTCACGAAGAAGGCGGTGCCGACCCCGCATTCTTCAACCACGATGGCAAGTTCCGTGGATTGAAACGCAGCACCTACGAAGGAGGAATACGTGTGCCTTTCATCGTACGATGGCCTGGGCACATAAGGCCCGGCAGCGAGAGCGACCTGCCTTTCGCCTTCTATGACCTTATGCCCACGTTCTGCGACATCGCACGAATAAACAAGACACCGAAGTCGACCGATGGCATAAGCCTTTTGCCTACGCTCACCGGCCAAGGACGCCAGCGCCGGCACGACCATCTCTACTGGGAATTCCACGAGACAGATATGCTTGCCGTAAGGCGAGGACAATGGAAACTTGTAGTCAAACGAGGCAAAGCCGAGCTCTACGACCTCGACACCGACCCACACGAGGACAACGACTTGGCCGCAAAGCAACCTGATATTGTGCGTAAGCTCATCGGAATCGTCTACGACGAACACACCGATAGCCCCCTCTTCCCCATCACACTACCCCCTAAAGACTAACTATGAAAGCAGCATTTCTCATTGCAGCACCCATGAGCGGTTCGGGCAAGACTACCGTTGCACGGGGATTAATGGCCTTGTTCACAAAGCAAGGCTTGCGTGTGCAACCTTTCAAATGCGGTCCCGACTATATCGACACGAAATTCCATGAGGCGGTATGCCACCGTCCAAGCATCAACCTCGACACCTTCATGGCGTCGGAACAGCACGTTCGTGACCTGTTTCTTCGCTACACGCAAGGTGGCGACGAGGCTCCTGTGTGGGCCAGCGAGCCTGCCGACGTGGCCATCGTAGAAGGCATGATGGGGCTCTTCGACGGCTACGAACGCGACCGAGGCTCCTGTGCCGACATCGCCCGTGTACTGGACATTCCCATCGTCCTCGTCGTCGATGCACGTTCGGCGGCCTACTCCATGGCGGCTCTCCTGCAGGGCTTCACCCGCTTCCGCCCCGACCTCCACTTCGCCGGGGTCATTTTCAACAAGGTGGGCAGCCAGCGTCATGCAGCCATGCTCAGCGAGGTAGCCGACGAAGTGGGCATACCATGTCTCGGTTGCATCCCTAAAGCGGCGGTGCTGGAGCAAGGCTCGCGCTACCTCGGACTCGACTTTTCAGCATCGTGTGAGTCGGAGGAGCTGGTCGACATCCTGCGCAACAACCTCGACCGACAATGGCTGCAAAAAATATGCAGCCAGCCGCATCGGCCAATTCTATTGGGTGCATCGGCCAATTCTATTGGGCGCATCGGCCAATTCTATTGGGCGCATCAGGAAGCATCGCCTGAGAGACCTGACAAGGCACCCAAACGCATCCTTGTAGCCCGTAATGCAGAATCGTTCTCCTTCATCTATGCCGAAGCCATCGACCGCCTTAGCCAAATAGGCGAAGTAGCGTTCTTTGACCCGGAAGAGATAATGGATGAAGAGTCCATTGGCTTGAGATCTCAGGACACTCTTCTCTACCTCCCTGGCGGTTATCCCGAGAAACATCTTGAGGCGCTGCTGAAAGCCGAACGCACAAGGCTGGCCATCCGCAACTTTGCGGCTGCCGGCGGTCGCATCATTGCCGAATGTGGCGGCATGATGTATCTCTGCAAGGAGATTATCACAGATGAATGCGCTTATCCCATGTGCGGGGTGCTTCCCTACTCCATCACCGCCCGCAGTGCCGACCGCCGTCTATCGCTTGGCTACCGCCGCTTTACCGTCGAGGGGCACGAGCTACGTGGGCACGAGTTCCACTACACCCGCTTCATCGAACCTTTGCCCGCTTCGTGGGTTCAGGTCTATAACGCAAAAGGCGACGCCGTGCCCACGCCTGTCATGCGAGAGGGCAACGTCGTCGCCAGTTATACTCATCTGTCGCCGTCGGCGCTGATGGATATCATCCTGTCATTGTTTTAACCTTCGCCACCCTTCGCCTACAAGAATCACTGGCGAAGTAGCAAGGATAATGAACAGCCATTCATCCCATTCCAACGGTACCACATTGAACATCTGTCCACCAAACTGAACGATAAGAATCTGACCGACAAAGATAAGGGACACAATAAACAAGAACCCCCGGCAGCCCTTCAGGGCAAAAGCGCTCTGACCCGTTAGGAAAGCACGGGCATTGAACAGGTTCCAGAACTGAAGCATCACGAAGATGGTAAAGAACAGGCTGAGTTCGAAGGGCGACAAGGCATTGTGCGTCCACGACTGACGCCCGTTGACAATAAGGCTGAAGAAGGTGCTGAGGTCTGTAACCTCGGCATGTTCAAAGAGCCACAGCAGACCGGTCATCAGCACGAAGAAGAGTCCGCCTATACCAAGGATAAAGTGCCACATAGGTGTAGAGATGATGAACTTACGGCGGTCGCGCGGCCGTTCACACATCACGCTCTTGGTGGGCGGCAGCGAAGCCAAAGCCATGGCGGCAAAGGTGTCCATGATAAGGTTCACCCACAACATTTGAGTAACGGTCAGCGGAGCATCCGTTCCCATGAATGCGCCTGCCATGACGGTGAGACAGGCACAGACGTTCACCGTCATCTGGAACAAGATAAATCGTTGGATATTGCGGTAGAGCGAGCGGCCCCACATGACTGCACGACCAATACTGGCAAAGGAATTGTCGAGAATAGTGATGTCTGATGCCTCCTTTGCCACAGCCGTACCATCGCCCATCGACAGGCCCACATGCGCGGTGTGCAAAGCGGGAGCATCGTTGGTTCCATCGCCCGTGACGGCTACCACCTCGCCCTCGGCCTGCAAAGCCTCAACGAGTCGTTTCTTATCCATAGGCCTTGCACGCGCTACAATACCTACGTCACGGACGCAAGCACGCAGTTGTTCATCGCTCATGGCCGCCACCTGAGGTCCGGTTAGGACAAAGGAAGAGGGAAGAGAACTAAGAGAGGTCTGCGCATCTGCCTCGTTCTTCTCACAGCTTTCATCGCTCATCTCCCCCTGGATAAGTCCTATCTGCCGGGCTATCTCCGCAGCCGTAGCTGGCGTGTCTCCCGTAACAATCTTCACAGCGATGCCGGCGCGCAGACACTCGCCGACAGCTGCCGGAACATCGGGGCGTACAGGATCGGCAATAGCTACCAAAGCATCAAGCACGGCAGGCTCGCCCTCAAAGGCGTGAGCCAACGCAAGCGTTCGCAATCCTCTCTGCTGCCACGACTGCAACAACGAGCGTGCAGAATCTGGAACGCCTGACCCACACATGTCGATAACGATTTCCGGAGCGCCCTTTATTAATAATGTATCGCGCGCGAAGGCGGCACATGCTGCCACACGCGTAGCCATATACTTACGCTCGGTAGAGAACGGAATTTCCTCCAGCACCTTAGCCTGAGCGCGCTCTGCGGCATAGTCCACGCCGACATTCCGCAGCCACAGTAGCAACGCACCCTCGGTAGGATTGCCCAGCACCCTGTCACCATCGAGCGAAGCCGTACTGTTGACGGCGATATTGGTCAAGATGAAAGATGAGAAACGAGAGGCTGAGGATGGCTGCAGGGGGCTATCACTTTTCTCTATGCTCTCGCCATTCTGTGACAAGTCCTCTTCTCCCATCCGCTTCATCTCCACTACGCGCATCTGATTCTGCGTGAGCGTGCCAGTCTTGTCGGTACAAATCACCGTGGCTGCACCCATGGTCTCGCAGGCATGCATACGGCGAACAAGGTTGCTGGTCTTGAGCATACGGCGCATCGAATATGCCAGCGACAAAGTGACGGCCATAGGCAAGCCTTCGGGCACGGCTACGACAATAAGCGTAACAGCCAGCATCAGCGACTGCAAGAGGTAGACCAGAAAAGCGATATCCACCGTTCCCGACTCTGCAAACCACATGACGATTCGTCCTACGACCACAAACGCTGCCACGGCATAGCTGGCAGTGGAGATGAATGCTCCCAGACGGTCGAGCTGCTCGTTCAAGGGCGTGCGCACCGAGTTGTCGATCTGCGATTCGGTGAACACCCGACCGTTCTCTGTGGCATCGCCTACCGCTGTCACTTGCATCACGCCATGACCTTCGAGCAGCTTTGTGCCGCGCAAAACCATATTCGTGGGGAACGTAGCATCAGCATCCTGTTCCTCGGGAAGAATGCTCTTGGCACACACGGGCTCGCCCGTTAGCGACGACTCGTCAACCTGCATCTTCGTGGCTGCGAGAAGCTGTCCGTCGGCGGGAATTTCGTCGCCTACAGACAGCACTACGATGTCGCCAACGACGATGTCGCTGCGAGGAACAGAGGTCTCACGGCCAGCGCGAATCACGCGTACGGGCTCGTGATCGTGCTCCTGATTAAGCAGAGAAAATTCGCGGTCGGCTTGCTGTTCAAACCAAAAGGCCAGCCCCGTAGCCAAAGCTATGGCCACGATAATGCCGACAGGCTCGAAGAAAGCCGTGGCGCCAACGCCCAAACCGAAATACTCGTAAAAGGAAATGCCAATACTCAACACTGCCGCCACCAAAAGTATGATGATGAGCGGGTCGGTGAACTTAAGCAAGAACTTGCGCCACAACGGCATTCGCCGGCGAGGAGTGAGTACGTTGGAACCATGCTCGCGACGTGAGCGTTCAACCGCTGAAGGGCTGAGACCTTGCAGCCCCTCGCCAGAAGTGGAGGCAACACGGCCAGCTGTCGTGGCCGAGCCTGAATGTATTGTGTGTGAAGCTTTTTCCATAATGCAACGCAAAAATAGTTCTTTTAGCGCTCTGGGCAAAATAAAATAAACGGAAAAGCAAGCATGTCTGTATTTTTTTACTATCTTTGTCCTCGGATATACCATAAACGAAATATTATCCTAATTATTATAATCAGCATGTCACAAATGAGAAGCATCTTGCTCAGCACACTTTTCCTCGCCCTGGGCCCTGCATCATGGGCTCAACAGGCTGGACCGACACCTCAAGAGGGGATTGCCTTATCGCAATTTCGCTACTTTGGGCCGATGGCTATACCTGAACCTTTAGCCACAGACAGCGTCAATCTTCAGTCGAAAGCTTTCGATGCCAAGAGCCTCCTAAGCACTCCTCTCAGGCTCGATGCCATCAAGGATGCAGCGCTTTTTCAGGACTCTGTCGTCGTTCTCAAGGCCGACCAGCGAATGGCAGCCTTGCACTTGGTAGGTTTCAGCCTGACGAACAGCTCGTTTACACGGGCTGCCGTGAACATTCAGGGCGGCAAAGACTACGAATTGTATGTGGACGGGAAGGTTCAGCAAGCAGGAAAAAAGATAGAATTGATGCCCGCATCGCACGACGTAGTAGTGAAATGCCTCACCTCTGCCGGCATGAACGACACGCTGCGCATTAGCCTTGAGCCCGAGCAGACGGGCATCGTGGCTCTCGCGAACAGCAACACCGGCAAAAAGGCTTTTACGCTCGAAGAGCTGCTCAAGGACTGGCATTACACCAACCTCGACCTCTCGCCCAACGGTCAAATGGCCTTCGTGAGTCTCTACAATTATTCGCCCGACGGTAAAGCCAACTACAGACATGAACTGCGCGACGTGCGCACCGGTCAAGTGCTGGAGCTTCGGCAGGATGCACGCTGGATGCCACGTTCCAACTGCTACCTTTTCACACGGACAGGCGGTAATGGTAAGCGCGAGCTGGTAAGCAACGACCCCATATCACACAAGGAAAACGTGCTGGCACGAGACCTTCCCGAAGGTTTTTGGCAGATGCTACCCAACGAGCGCCAGCTGCTTTTCACAATAGAGGAAAAAGGAGAACAAGAGAAAAACCAGGATGTTCACGAGGTGGTGCATCCCGACGACCGGCAACCGGGCTGGCGTTCGCGCTACAGACTCGCCTTGTATGACCTGGCAACCGGACTCATGCGCCCACTCACAAGCGGCTTCAACACGATCACACTTCAAGACATCAGTCAGGATAGCCGGTACTTGCTCATCTCAAAATATGAGAACAACATCGAACGTATGCGGCCTACGACATTCACCTCGCTGTTCAGGGTCGACCTCGAAAGCATGAAGGTGGATACGCTCGTATGGCAGGACGGCTTCCTTGAAAGGGCTCATTTCTCGCCCGATGGCGGCCAAGTGTTGCTCGAAGGCTCGCCCGAAGCCCTCGAAGGCATTGGCAACATGGTTCCTTCTGGCCAGGTTCCAAGCATGATCGACAGGCAACTCTACATCTTGTCGCTCGACAAACCTCAACGCTCGGCCAGCGGCATGGTGAGATATGCCGTACGGCCCATGACACGCGACTTCAACCCCTCGGTGAGCAATGCCGAATGGAGCACGGCCGACGGCATGATCTACTTCACAGCCGAAGATAAAGATTTCGTACACCTCTTCCGTCTGGACCCGCAGCGCGGCACATTCACGCTCGTCGATGCGAAAGAGGACATCATTGGAAAGTTCTCGCTGGCTGCTACGGCACCCATGATGATTTATGCCGGACAGAGCGCCTCGAATGCCGATCGTCTCTACACACTGCCGACACGTTCCCTTAAGGCTCGCTTGAGCGAGGCCCCCAACGCCGAACAGCACAGCCAGTTGCAGCTGGGAGAGTGCAAGGCGTGGACTTACGTCAACGACAAGGGCGACTCGGTGTGCTGCCGCTATTATCTGCCGCCTATGTTCGACGCGTCAAAGCAATATCCTATGATTACCTACTACTATGGCGGGTGCTCACCCTCGTCGCGCTATTTCGACAGCCGCTACCCGCCACACGTCTACTGCGCTCAAGGCTACATCGTGCTTGTCGTGAACCCAAGCGGAGCAACAGGCTTCGGCCAGGAATGGTCGTCGCGCCACGTGAACACTGCGGGCAAAGGCGTGGCCGAAGATATCATCGGAGCCGTGAAAACCTTCTGCAGCGAACATGCCTGGGTGAATGCGAAGAAGATCGGATGCATAGGAGCAAGCTACGGCGGCTTCATGACTCAATACTTGCAGACGCAGACCGACATATTTGCTGCCGCCATCTCGCACGCCGGCATCAGCGACCACACCAGCTATTGGGGCGAAGGTTACTGGGGCTACAGCTACAGCCAGACTTCGATGGGCGGCAGCTATCCCTGGACGCGCAAGGATCTCTACGTTGACCAAAGTCCGCTCTTCAATGCCGACAAGATTCATACTCCCCTACTCTTTCTGCATGGCTCTGCCGACACGAATGTGCCTGTGGGCGAGAGCATACAGATGTACACGGCCCTGAAGCTGCTCGGCAGGCCTACCGCAATGGTTTTGGTAGAAGGCGAAAACCACCACATCCTCAACTACCAGAAACGACTTCACTGGCAACAGACCATCGATGCCTGGTTTGCCCGCTGGCTCAAAGACGAGCCAGAGTGGTGGCAAGCCTTGTATCCCGACAAGCATCTTTAACGTAACCCACTACGCAAAAACGGGCTCCCCTCAGAACGCCGCCACCTTAACAGCGGCCTTCTGAGGGGAGCCCGTTTTTGCGTTTCAAGCCATCAGTCAGCGATTGGCATACATATCCTCGTAGTAGCGTTGATAGTCGCCGCTGGTGACATTGTCCATCCAAGCCTGATTATCCAGGTACCACCTGACGGTGCGCTCGATGCCTTCTTCAAACTGGAGGGAGGGTTCCCAGCCGAGTTCTTGCTGCAACTTGCGGCTGTCGATGGCATAGCGCAAGTCGTGTCCGGCACGGTCGGTGACGTAGGTTATGAGGTCCAGGTCGGCTCCCTCGGGGCGTCCGAGCAGACGATCGGTGGTTGCAATGAGCACTTTTATGATGTCGATGTTTTTCCACTCGTTGAAGCCACCGATATTGTAGGTCTCAGCAATCTTTCCTTCGTGGTAGATGAGGTCGATGGCACGGGCGTGGTCCTCGACGTAGAGCCAGTCGCGTACGTTCTCGCCACGGCCATACACAGGCAGCGGCTTGCGATGACGTATATTGTTGATGAAGAGAGGAATCAGTTTCTCAGGGAACTGATAGGGACCATAGTTGTTGGAACAGTTGGTGACGATAGTGGGCATGCCGTAGGTGTCGTGGTAGGCGCGCACAAAATGGTCGCTGCTTGCCTTGGCAGCGCTATAGGGTGAATGCGGCTGATACTTCAGGTCTTCGGTGAAGAACTGTTCGCCATAGGCTGGATGGCTGGCTGCGGAGGCTTTCGTGGTGAAGGGTGCAGGGATGCCCTCAGGGTGTGTCATCTCAAGAGCCCCGTAAACTTCATCGGTGGAGATGTGGTAGAAGCGTTTTCCCTCGTAGCGCTCGGGCAGACTTTCCCAATAGACTTTGGCGGCTTGCAGCAGGGAGAGGGTTCCCATGACATTGGTGCGTGCGAAGGTGAACGGGTCCTTGATGCTACGGTCTACATGGCTCTCGGCAGCAAGATGGATGATGCCTGTGACATGCTCGTCCTGCATGAGCTGGAGTACGCCTTCGTAGTCGCAGATATCCATGCGGACGAAACGGTAGTTGGGGGCCTGCTCTATGTCCTTGAGGTTGGCCAGATTGCCGGCATAGGTAAGCTTATCGAGGTTGATGATGCGGTAGTCGGGGTACTTTTTGACGAACAGACGTACGACGTGAGAGCCTATGAAGCCGGCACCGCCAGTGATGATTATTGTTTTCATTGTCTTACGTGGTTGGTGAGAGTTATGGAATGTTGATGAGAGAACAGGGATTCAGGCTAAAAGGGCGAGTCGAAGTCGGCCAAGAATGGCAGGGTGAGATCCTTCTGGCTGCGGATGGCTGCAGAGAGATCCACTTGCCAGTCGATGCCGAGCGACGGGTCGTCCAGCTGGATTCCTCCGTCGGCTTCGGGGTGATAGAACTCGTCGCACTTATATTGGAAAACGGCCTCGTCAGAGAGCACCGAGAAGCCATGTGCAAAACCTTTCGGGATGAAGAACTGCCGCCGGTTGCACTCATTGAGTTCCACAGCCACATGTTTCCCGAAAGTGGCTGAGCCGCGGCGCAGGTCTACGGCAACATCGAGCACCGCTCCACGCACACAACGCACGAGCTTGGTCTGAGTGAAAGGTGGCAACTGGAAATGCAGGCCGCGCACCACACCCCGCTGACTCTTGCTTTCGTTGTCTTGAACGAAATGCACCTCGCCCACGTGTTCGGAAAAATCGCGCTCGGAAAAGCTCTCGAAGAAATAGCCGCGCGCATCCTCAAAGACCCGAGGTTCGATGATGAGCAGGCCGGGGATATTTGTCTTTATTACTTCCATTTATAAGCAGATGTTCACTTTAGTTGATTTCATGATATACACCGAGGACACCGAGCCACAGAGGAAAAGACCGCTCTGCCACTCCATGTTTGCTTGGCGCTAAAGATAATATCATTGAAATGGGATTGGTTACTTATTTGATTTTGTTGCTGATATTGTCCATCGTGACGGCGTCATACACCTTCGTCGTCTGTGTCGTCGAGATCGGCATCGCTACGCTCATCGCGCTCAATGGCAATGCCTCCCTGGTGGTCGACCCGCATCAACAGGGGTTCCACCATATCGCTTTGAGGCATCGACACGCTCACGGCAAAGGCCAAGCCTGGGAGGGAGCTGTCGAGCATCATGCCGTCGAGAAGTCCGCGCTTGCGGAAATCGTCGCTCAGCCGGGAAGCAAAAGCTGCTTTGGTAAAGTTCCGGTGGAAGAACTCATGGCCGTCTGAAGAAATCGTAATGGTATAGATATTGTCGGCATAGCGTGTGCCATCGTCATCAGTGACTACAGGGAGGCTGTCTGACGCCTCGCGATGAATGGTATAGATATACTTATGCCCCTCAGTGACCAGGGTGTCGGTGTAATTATATTCATGCATGCGTTGGATGCCATCGACGCCTTCCCCCGTAGATTCATACTCTCCTGTGGCTTGTGTCTGCGTAGATGCCGATTGTCTGCCAGAGCAAGCGGCGAACAAGCCAATGGCAAGAGCGGCAAATAAAAGTTTATGACTCATCGTATTTCCTAATGATTAATACGCTGCAAAAATATAAATTTATTCTAAAATAAATGAGCAACGGAGGATAAAAAAGCGAAAAAGCACTATCTTTGTTGCCAGAAATGAGAACTAAAGTCTTTTTTACGACAGCAAGCCTCACCGTAGTGACACTTCTGGCGGCGGGTTGCACGAGCACTACCGAGCGCGAACCGGCGCCCGAAGAGCTCGCTGCAACAGCTCCCTACGACAGCGTCGATCTGGTGATGGCCATTGCTAAAACATCGCGACTCTACACGGCTGAGTATCGCGTACATAAGATAGTGACCCACTCCGACGTCAAGTTCCTGCGAACCACCCTGCTCGGACACACCATGGACACCCGCCTCTCGCTGGGCGATCGCAAGATTGCCATTCCTATCGAGGTAAGTCTGAAGGCTTACATCGACTTCTCGGAATTCAACGAGGCCCAGCTGGAACGCTCGCCCGACGGGCAACAAATACGCATCATCCTACCCGACCCGAAGGTTATCGTCACCTCGTCAAAGATCGATCACGAGCGTACACAACAGTATACCGACATCCTCCGCAGCGACTTCTCCGACGAGGAGATGACCGAGTTCACGTCGCAGGGCGTACGCTCAATCATAAAAACAGTGCCTAAGCTGGGCATCATCGAAACCGCACGCAAGAATGCGGCGCATACGCTGATTCCGCTGATAGCGTCGCTTGGATATGACGAGAAGGACATCATCGTAACCTTCCGAAAGGATTTCACCGAAAGCGACTTGCCCAAACTCATCGATAACGAACGAAGCGTAGTAAAGTTCTAAGGACATGAACCAAGACAACACCAACGACCTCAAGAGACGCTCCGTCGAAACAAAGCATAACAGCAGAGCCGCATTGGCAGCAATAGTGGCTACAGCGCTTATAGTGTTTTGCGCCTTGCTGGTGCGGCGATGCAACGAAGACAAGGCTTTGATAGACGTGGACATCGTTCATTCCAAAGCCATCGACCTGACACCCGTGCAGATTCGCTCTATAGAAAACATCGGTGAATGGGAGTTCTTGTCCATTGCCGACGAGGAACTCGTTGACACGACACGGCATCGCACCCTCGGACGCGACGACCGTCTCGTGCGCATCTACCATGGAACATTGCGCCTGGGCATAGATCTTGGGCAAGCACGCGAAGGATGGGTGCAGACTTTAGGCGACAGCGTGCACTTGCAGTTGCCACCTGTGCGCCTGCTCTCCGAACGCTTCATCGACGAAGCACGTACGCGGGCTTTCTACGAAAGCGGGACGTGGAATGCTGCAGCCAAAGAGCAAATGTACTACAAGGCTGCACGGCAGATGAGACGACGCTGCGTGACACCTCAGACGCTGCAACAAACCGAGGACAATGCACGGACGGAAATCACGGCCCTGTTCCAGACTTTTGGCTTCACCCGCATAGGCATAGACTTCGATTCGCTGTGAGGCGTAGCATCCTGCACCTAAGCATGGAAAAAAATGCGCCTAAGCGTGTGGGGCAATTCTCTTAGGCGCATCGGCCTTTTCTCTTAGGCGCATCGGCTCACGCGCCTAAGTGTATTTTTTCATGAGCCTTGAAGCATTGGTTTTCGCAGATACAAAAAAGGCGTGGTCTTGCTGAAAGACCACGCCTTTTTGTTTACCATATAAGATCGTCTAAGGCTTCTGTCAACGCCTGCATCGACGGGAACACACGATCGGCACCCGCCTCCCATAAGGCCTCGTCGGGCAGAGGACCCGTATTGACCGCCACGGTGAAAACGCCTGCGGCCTTGGCCGACTGCACGCCCATGGGTGCATTCTCCACAACGATGGCTTCGCCGGCACTGACGCCAGCCTTCTGAAGCCCCATCAGATAGGGCTCCGGAAATGGCTTGCCTTGCTTGACGTCGAAAGCCGTGACCATGAGCTCGCGCGTAAACATTCCCGGGAAATGGCGGTTGAGATTATCGAGCAACGACAGCTGGCCAGAGCCTGTGACGATGACACGCTGATAGCCTCGCGCGCGTACATTATTTAATAATGTCGTCACACCGCTCATAACAGGAGCCTCGCCAAAAGCTTGGAAATAGCGAACGAACTCTTCGCTCTTAGCTGCATAAATATCCTTGATCTCCTGTTCTGTGGCATCACGCCCCCAGGTACGCTGGGCCAAAGCATTGATGGTGCCGGCTCCCGTGCGCCCTTCATTCATATAAACCTCCTCCGCTGTCATGGACAAGCCGTAGCGCTCAACAGCCTTCACCCAAGCAACGGCATGGCCTGGCATGCTGTCGAACAGCACGCCATCCATGTCAAACATAAATGCCTTGAGCATTTCTGCCATTCAAGATTGAAGGTATGGTAGGGTTAAGCGAGACGGGCCTTGATGGCTTCGGTCTCCTTCTCATAGCCAGGCTTACCCAACAAGGCGAACATATTCTTCTTGTAGGCTTCCACACCAGGCTGATTGAAGGCATTCACACCCAAGAGATTGCAGTAGATACCGCAAGCAAGTTCAAAGAAATAGATGAGCTGACCGAGGTGGTAAGCGTCCAGACGGTCAATGGTGATGCTGATGTTGGGCACGCCACCGTCGACATGAGCCAGCTGTGTGCCGAGCTCAGCCATCTTGTTCACCTCGTCTACACGCTTGCCGGCAAGGAAGTTCAGGCCGTCGAGGTTCTCCTCGTCGCTGGGGAACAGGAGCTTGTGCTCTGGATTGGCCACACTGATAACCGTTTCGAAGATGGTGCGTTCGCCATCTTGAATCCACTGTCCCATCGAGTGGAGGTCGGTTGTGAGATCGACACTGGCGGGGAAAATGCCCTTCTTATCCTTGCCCTCGCTCTCGCCATAGAGCTGCTTCCACCATTCTCCGATGTAGTGAAGCTTCGGCTGATAGTTGGCAAGGATTTCTATCTTCTTGTCGTTGGCTGAGTAGAGAAGCCAGCGCGTAGCAGCATAAACACCGGCAGGATTCTCGGCGAGGGGCGTGCCGAGGGCTGTCTGGCGCTCCATATCCTGTGCGCCTTTGACAAGGGCATCAACATCGAAACCTGCTACGGCAATGGGCAACAGACCTACGGGCGTAAGCACACTGAAACGACCACCTACGTTGTCGGGGATAACATAGCTCTTGTAACCCTCCTTGTCGGCGCATGTGCGGGCTGCACCACGCTTGGCATCGGTGATGGCTACAATGACTTTGCGGGCCAAGTCCTTGCCCATCTGCTCTTCACACTGCTTCTTCAGCAGACGGAAAGCAAGGGCTGTCTCTGTTGTCGTGCCCGACTTGGAGATGTTGATAACACCGAACTTCTTGCCCTTCAAGTAAGAAGTGAGCTCGCTAAGGTAGTCCTCGCCGATGTTGTTGCCTGCAAAGAGGACAGCGGGTCCGTTGCTGCCGACAAGCCATTGGAAGCTGTTGGAGAGAGCTTCGATTACGGCCTTTGCGCCAAGGTAGCTGCCGCCGATACCGGCAACGACTACGGCTTCACATTCGCTACGCAGGGTCTGTGCCGTGGCCTTGATATCGGCCAGGAATTCAGGAGTAATGCTGCTGGGGAGGTGCAGCCAACCGAGAAAATCATTGCCAGGGCATGTGCCGTCTTCGAGGCTCTTCTGCACTGAAGCCACACGGTCTGCAAGGGCTGCAATATTCTCTGCGCTCACAGCTGGAGCGACTTTGGAAATGTCTAATTTTAGCATGATGTTTATGAGTTAATGTTCAAAATATTTATGGTATAATTCTTGGACAATGGTAAGTTCATCGCCTTCGGCTATCGCTGAAAAGCTGCCATAAGCATAGGAAATGCCCGCAGGGAGATAAGCCTTGATGCCACCTTCTGCGCCCATGGCAAAAGGCCGTTCGAAGTCGTCAAACCAGTTCTGCGGCTCATTGCCATGTTCGAAAAAGGCCTTCCAACGCGGATAGTAATAGGCTGAGAGCAAGCCTTGCCACTCGCGATTGGCATAGTCGTGAAGGCCGCCACGTTCGCATTGGGCACGATCGCCCCAGGTAGTGACCAGCATACGGGCATTCTTCTCGTAGAGATCTTTCTCGGCCGTCGTCGTTCCAAGCAAGCGAGCCGCCTCTAACCAACGGCCAAGGCGCAACTCCGACCGTGTGCCTAAGAGCCGGTCTTGGTCCAGCAAGAGCTCCAGGAACCGAGCTTTTTTAGCGTCGTCTCCGGTCTCGCGTATTTCATCCAACAGCTCTTTGCCATAATCGGCTAAAGCCTGTCGGGCAAGATCCACGAGATCATAACGGTAGTTGGCATTACTTTCCAGGACTTCACCCACAGACAACATCTCGGAGAGCGCTGTGCGAAGGTCTGCAAAATCCCAGTACCATGTGGAATTGGCCCAACTGCTGACGGTTCCCGGCTGAAGCGAAGGGCGCATAAGGAACACGCTCTCAGTGGTGCCTTGCTGATAGTTGTTGGGACATTGGTAGATGCCTGCACCAAGACGCTTCCAAGCGGAATGCACTGCGGGATAAGCGGCATCAGAACGATTCACCCCGTAACGCATCCGCACATAATCGGCAAGCCATGTGTCGCGCGTATAGTCCACAGACGTCCAAGGCAAGGCATAGAGGAAATCATAGAGCATCGCATTGTTCTCGATGCCTTCGGGAAGAGCCCCGATGCCTACCAGTTTGTTGGTCTCTTTATGGTTGCGAGCGGAATAAAAGCAATTGATAAGGCGATCCAGCCTGCCGAAGAGACCCACGTTGCCGCCGAAATTGGACACCTGTCCCCATACCCAGTCGTGGTTCTCGCCTGCCGATGTCGTGTGATGACCACTGCATTCTGTGTCGGCATACTGGTCGCCATGCAGGTCGAGGATGACAAGTCGGCCACGAGGTATGGTGTGCGTGAGGATAGGCGTAGGGTTATCCTGCCAATGCTGAGCTACCCATACGGCATCGGGGTCGTAGGCTTGCAACGCCTCCCACATAGCTGCGACAGAGGCTTTAGCATTGGTTACGCCATTAGGCACACCGCCTTCATGGAACGGATCTATAGCAAAGAAATGGGTGGAACAGACATCTCCGTAAAGTTTGTTGAAGGCTGCATAATAACGGGCGGCAAAGTCCTTCAAGCGAACGGGGTTGTCTACAAAATAAGGACGGACGAAAGAACACCAGCTGCCACCATTGACTATGTCCGCATCCGTCCAATCTTTAATTTTTGAAGCATCGGCTTGCAGCATGAAATCCTTGGGTATCATGCCTACATATCCTGGTATCACCGGGGACATGCCAAAGTCCTTCATACGCCGGAAAATGCGACGAGCCAACTTCTGCTGTTGTGCATACCATTTTTTTAGTTGAGGACCTCCCCAAGCTGTAAGGTTGTTCATAAAGAACCAACCATAGTAGGCGCTGCCGCAAACAAATGTATTTACCTCATCAAGGGTGTAGCCATAGGCGTTCTTCAGCACCTCAAGCCACACACATTCCATGCCTGTGATGGCCAAAGGCATGTTGATGCCGTGCAGCGCCATCCAGTCGAGCTCCTGCTGCCAGCGTTCCCAACCCCAAAAGGACATGGAATAGCTGTAGGTGCAGAAGTTGAGGTAGTAACGCCAATCTACGCTGGCGGTGTGTGTTTCTTCGGAACAAACGGGTAAGGCTGCAGGTAAAACACCCGTGGGAGAGTTCCAAGAGATATCAACGCCTGCATAATGTTGCAGATACCAGTTGATACCTGTGGCAATAGCTATATAGTCGGAACCACTGACATTCACCCGTGAGCCATCGCATGAAAGGGTGAATTGCTGAGAGGCCAAATCCTTTTTTGTCCAAACGAATTTCTGCGCATCGCCATTCTCGGGGAGAACTCTTTCCAACAAGCCTGAGATAGGGTCTGAAGCAGCAACATACAAAAAATGTATTGCCAACAGAAAAAGGGTGAAAATTCGTTTCATAGACCTGATGCCAAAAGAAATGCCCGTCCAACAACTTTATCGGAAGCTGTCGGTGAGCAGCTTCACTTCTATCGTAGGTGCAATATGCTCGTAAAGAATATTATAAACAGCATCCAAAATGGGCATGTTCACATGAAGCTGACGATTTATCTCTTTCATGCACTTCGTGCCGAAATATCCTTCTGCAATCATTTCCATCTCTACCTGAGCGCTCTTAACAGAATAGCCCTGACCAATCATCTGACCAAAGACCCGGTTGCGCGAGAACTGGCTATAGCCCGTCACGATAAGGTCGCCCATATAGACGCTTTCGAAGATGCTTCTTTGTATAGGATGTACTGTGGCCAAGAAGCGGTTCATCTCTTGCAGAGCATTGGACATTAAGACAGCCTGGAAATTGTCGCCATACTTCAGTCCCCGGCATATTCCTGCGGCAATGGCATAGACATTCTTTAATACTGAGGCATACTCTATGCCTATCACATCGCGAGAAGTCTTTGTTTTGACATAGCCGGAAGCCATCATCTCTGCAAAGCTTTCAGCCTTCTGCTCGTCGGAACAGCCGACAGTGAGATAGGTCAGACGGCCGAGAGCTACCTCTTCGGCATGTGAGGGGCCGGCCAGGACAGCCAAATTCTCATCGGGAACATTATAGACCTGATGGAAGAATTCAGATACGCACAGATTCTCATCCGGCACGATACCTTTGATGGCTGTAATATTAAACTTGTCGCGAAGACGTACCTTAAGCTTTTTAAGATGGCCCTTCAAATAAGGCGAAGGCGTAACCCAAACAAGGGTTTGACTATTCTCAACGACCTTATTGATGTCGGACGAGAACGAGATACGGTCGATATCGAAATGAACACTCGTAAGATAAGCTGGGTTGTGACTTAAACGTTTGAACTCTTCTATTCGATCGTCCCGTCGCATGTACCACCATATCCGTTCATTCTTCTCAAGCATCATCTTGGCTATTGCCGTGGCCCAACTGCCACCTCCCATAATGGCTATTGTGCCTATCGTATTATCGGGCACAAGAACCTTCTCCCCGCCTTCAGCCGAAGGCACGGAGGGAGTCACTTTTGAGGATGAGGAACCAAATCCTAACATATATTATGATGCCATATTCTGTTTATCTATCCGTGCTGAAACACATTCACGGACGAATACTATTCAGCAGCTTCCGGGGAACCAACCTTGGAAAGTATTTCCTCGAGTTCCTGCACGCTGGGCTTCTCTATCTCAAGTTTATATTTCTTGATGACCTCGCCAATCTGTTGCTGTACCTTTTGTGATTTCTGTCCAACAAGGTCGCTGACGAGGTTGTATCCGCACTTATATAATATAGGTACTATATCCTCGTTGAAGCCGAGGGCTACGAAAGCTTCCGGTTTGTCTTTGGGAATACGCTTCTCAGGCTTCATCTGCGGGAAGAGCATAATCTCGCCAATGGCGAACTTACCCGTCATGAGCATCGTGAGGCGGTCAATGCCGATGCCGATGCCGCTGGTGGGAGGCATGCCGTACTGCAAGGCGCGCAGGAAGTCGTGGTCGATAATCATAGCTTCGTCATCGCCCTTTGCGGCCAGGCGCATCTGCTCCTTAAAGCGCTCTTCCTGGTCGATAGGATCGTTGAGCTCTGAGTAGGCATTGGCCAACTCCTTGCCGTTCACCATCAGTTCGAAGCGCTCGGTGAGGCCGGGCTTAGAGCGATGCATCTTCGTCAGGGGCGACATTTCCACAGGATAGTCGGTGATGAAGGTGGGTTGGATGAAGGTACCCTCGCAGAACTCTCCGAAGAGCTCATCAATGAGCTTGCCCTTACCCATGGTCTCGTCCACCTCCATACCTTTCTCTTTGCAGAAGGCGCGGATTTCGTCCTCGCTCTTTCCCTCGCAGTCGAAGCCCGTCTTTTCCTTGATGGCATCGAGAATGGGCAGACGGCGATAGGGAGCCTTGAACGAAATGACATTGCCATCGATTTCCACTTCTGGCTTTCCATTGACAGCTGTGCATATCTCTTCGAGCATACGCTCGGTGAACGACATCATCCAATTATAGTCCTTATAGCTGACGTACAACTCCATGCAGGTGAACTCTGGGTTGTGAGTCTTGTCCATGCCTTCGTTGCGGAAGTTCTTTCCCATTTCGTAGACACCCTCGAAGCCACCCACAATGAGGCGCTTCAGATAGAGTTCCGTGGCAATACGCATGTACATATCCTGGTTCAGGGCATTGAAATGCGTGATGAACGGACGGGCGCTGGCGCCTCCGGCGATGCTCTGCAAGATAGGAGTCTCCACCTCCGTATAGCCGGCCTCGTCGAGGATACGGCGCATTGTGCGGACAATGACGGCGCGCTTCTCAAAGGTTTCCTTCACACCTGCATTGACCACCAGGTCCACATAGCGTTGACGGTAGCGCAATTCGGGGTCGTCGAAACTGTCGTAGACATTGCCGTCGGCATCGGTTTTCACTATGGGCAGTGGCTTCAAGCTCTTGCTCAAGAGCTTCATCTCCATCACATGCACACTGATCTCGCCAGTCTTCGTGCGGAAGACATAACCCTTGACGCCGATAAAATCTCCAAGGTCGAGCAATTTCTTAAAGACAACGTTGTAGAGGTCCTTATTGTCGTCGGGACAAATGGCATCGCGCTGGACATAAACCTGAATGCGGCCCTTTGAATCCTGCAGTTCTGCAAAGGCTGCCTTGCCCATGATGCGCTTGCTCATGACGCGGCCAGCGATGCTAACAACGGGACTGTTCTCGGGCGTAGCTGCCTCGCGCACATCATTTCCTTCCTCATCTTTCCCCACAACCGGCAGGTCAACAAAATCCTTGACGATATCAGTGCTCCAAGCTGTCACTGGGAATTCGGCTGCAGGATAAGGCTCGATGCCCATGTCACACAGCGCCTGCATATTCTGACGGCGAACAATCTCCTGCTCGCTCAATTCAAGTACTTTCAAATCCATTTAATTATATATTTATGTATTTTCGGCTGCAAAGTTACGAAAAAAGAATAGATTTCAGGTCAAATAATACCATAAAGATGTTTAAAAGTTGGCGTTTTTCTCTTGGCTAAATAGAAAAAAACGTATTTTTGTAGCAAATATCACAAATATCATAATCTCAAAACCTCATGAAAGAATCACTTATTCAGCAGTCCTACGAGATTGCACGCGAACGCTACGCCGCCATCGGTGTTGACACCGACAAGGCTATTGCAGAACTGGAGAAAACACAGATTTCACTACACTGCTGGCAGACCGACGATGTCGTCGGCTTCGAGCGCAACGAGGCGCTGAGCGGAGGCATACAAACAACAGGCAACTATCCCGGACGCGCCCGCAACATCGACGAGGTGCGCAAGGACATCGAGTTCGTCAAGACCTTGCTCGCAGGTAACCACCGCCTCAACCTGCACGAAATCTACGGCGACTTCGGCGGACAATTCGTAGACCGCGACCAAGTGGAGGTAAAGCATTTCCAGAGTTGGATGGACTGGGCCAAGGAGAACAACATGAAGCTGGACTTCAACTCTACAAGCTTCTCGCATCCCAAGAGCGGCGAGCTCACGCTTTCCAACCCGGACCCTGCCATCCGCGAGTTTTGGATTGAGCACACTAAGCGTTGCCGTCGCATCGCCGACGCCATGGGTAAAGCCCAAGGCGACCCATGTATCATGAACATCTGGGTACACGACGGTTCGAAGGACCTCACCGTGCAACGCAAGAAGTACCGCGAGATTCTCGTCGACAGCCTCGACAAGATCATGGAAGAGAACTTGCCTGACATGAAAGCCTGCTTCGAGGCCAAGCTCTTCGGCATAGGTCTTGAGAGCTACACCGTAGGCAGCCACGACTTCTACACCGCCTACTGCGCCACACGCAAACAGATGTACACGCTTGACACCGGCCACTATGAACAGACTGAGAACGTCAGCGACTTCGTGTCCACCCTGCTCATGTACGTCCCCGAGCTGATGCTCCACGTCAGTCGTCCCGTGCGATGGGACAGCGACCACGTGACCATCATGAACGATCAGACGCTCGATCTCTTCAAGGAGCTTGTGCGTGCCGACGGTCTCCACCGCGCCCACATCGGCCTCGACTACTTCGATGCCAGCATCAACCGTATCGGCGCCTACATCGTCGGCTCCCGTGCCACACAGAAGTGCGTACTCCAAGCGCTGCTTGAGCCTCTTGCCAAGCTGCGCGAGTACGAGGACAAGGGCCAGAACTTCGAGCGCCTCGCCCTCCTCGAGGAAGCCAAGAGCCTCCCCTTCGGTGCCGTCTTCGACTACTTCAACCTCAAGAACGGCGTGCCCGTAGGCGAGGAATTCATCCCCGTCATCCAGGACTACGAGAAGAACGTCACTTCAAAACGATAAGAAATGCCAAAGCCGTCACCATAGGACGTTAGTTGCAGATATGCAACCGTCCTAAGGTGGCGGCTTCGTTCATATCAGGGTTCAAAGGAAAGGACATTGGACGGAACGAACACCGTTCGGACGAAATGGAAGCAGCCCTTTTGATGCAATAAGGTTTCCTTTGCACTAAACAAAAAAAATATAATGGAGGCAACAGAACAGGATTTAAAAAGCCTGTGCGATGCGATAGAGAAGACCGCCGGTGTTTCCATGCAGACTTTATGTCCATTCTATTCATAAAAGAGTGGACACCCTTCAGGACTCACTGCACCACGTTCTCACGAATAACTATATGCTCACCCGTGGGCAGACCTTCAGCTCCTTCGACGAGTATCTCTCCCTCTTTGGTCTTTCCGATGTCAAGGACTATCCCTACTAACAGATTCACCCGCATCATCCCTGGCTCGTGCTTTGGGAACCGGAATATCATCATCCACATTGGCACAACGATGGCGACAGCGCACAGATGATGCCCACAATCACCGAGCGATGGGCACCTGCCGACACATTGCCACAACTCATTGCCATGCGCAATAGTGAGCTGTACTACAACGACCTCCGGCACAACGACATCCGGCTGACCTTCATGAAGGGGCTGGCCGCAGACTCGCTCTTCACCTTCGTAGGCGTCTATCGTTTCTCCCGTTCCCAAAGCGACACCACCCATATTGTATGGGAGCGTGTGGCTGACAGCTGCAACCTTATGGAGCTGGAACAGTTAGAGTTGCTGCGCAACTAACCCGCAGAACAGTAATCATTTATTGGCAGAGACCCTATACACCCCCGCATAGGCATCTGCCATTCTTTTTTTCAACAAACGCAATCCCATTCCTTTCTTTATGCAGAACATGACATTAAAGCCCGATGGTCCCACAACCGGCCGCCAGCGTTTCGACGTGCTCGATGCCCTGCGCGGCTTTGCGCTGATGGGCATAGCCTTGGCCAACTTCCCAGAGTTCGGTTTGTGGACATTCATGAGCCACGAGGCGCAAGAGGCTATGCCTACGGCAGGCATCGACCGCGTGGTACGTTTCCTGCAATATATGCTTGTCGACGGCAAGTTCTACACCATCTTCTCGGTTCTCTTTGGCATAGGGTTCGCCCTTATTCTCCAACGCCATAGTGTAGGACTGTTCTTGCGGCGAATGACGATATTGTTGTTGATTGGCTTCCTGCACCTGATGTTTATCTGGAGTGGCGACATCCTTTTGCTTTATGCTGCCGGCGGCTTGCTGCTACCGTTGTTCTTGCGTTTCCGGGCAAGGACATTGCTGGTTATTGCTGCCACGCTGATACTTTTGCCCGTAGGCTTAGACATTTATCAGCAAACGGCAGGCATCGACTTTGCGGCTCCGCTGTACGAAGCTTGGTGGCAACAGGCCGAAAGCAGCGGCATCACCGAGGCGAACTTCGCCACATGGCTACGCGATGCCGACAGCTATGCCGCCGTATGGGAGTTCCTTAAGCAGGGAGCCATAGAGCGCATGTGGGAGTTCGCCAGCGGTCATCGCCTGCCAAAAGTGTTAGGTCTCTTCCTCATCGGCTACTGCATAGGCCGCGCACGTCTCTTTGCGCGCCTCGATGAGTTGCGCCCACAACTCAAGCTGACGTTGAAGTGGACCTTGATTATAGGCATCCCCACCTCCATACTCTACGCCTATAGCGCCACTAACAGTCAGCCATGGGGGGCTGCTGCACACTCCCTACTCTATGCCGTGAGTGTCTTCCCCGTCGGTTTTGCCTACATGTGCATTGTAGCTCTTTGGCTCAAACCATTCCTCTGCCTGCGCTGGGCCGGCCGCATGGCTCTGACCTGCTACATCGGCCAATCGCTCATCGGCATCGCTCTCTTCTACGGCATCGGCCTCGCCCTCGGCACCTCCTTCGGCCTCATCCACATCGAACTTACCGCCCTCGCCGCCTTCTTCCTCGAAGTCCTCGTTGCTCGTCTATGGCTTCGCTACTTCCGTTTCGGTCCATTGGAATGGCTCTGGCGCATGCTGACTTATGGCCGCTACCTACCTCTATGCCATCAAAAGCAAGAATAAACCCTCTCAGATAACCTATACATTCCCCAACACAGACTTTAACGCCCTAAGAACAAACCAAAATTATCGCGCACGAAAGCCCTGATTTTCATAAAAGGATGATTAATCACTCCCGCACAAAAGCACATTGATTCAAAGAAAATCATTCTCCTTGCGGCGGGATTGCACCAAAGCGATGAGGATGCAGAAGCTTGATGCCCGACGCAAGAGACATAAGCCTTCGCATTATTCGGTGGTCATGGAATAATTGTTCCAAGGTCACCGAATAATCATTCCATGACCATGGAACAATGAACTTTCCCATATATTTCGGGCAAAACTTTTGTTCCCTTCACGCAAAAGAATTATCTTTGTAGCGTCAAACACATAAAAAGATTACACACATGGCTATCAAATTCACAATTGCAAAGCGGGCAGCCACGCCCGCCGAGGAAGGCGAAATCCGTCTGCAGCCTCGACTGGAGAAGCGCCCTACCGTTGACGTCACTGATTTTCAGCGGAGTTCGTTCCGCTTGAGCTCCTCGCTGCCCGACGGCGAGCTATTTCATGCCATTGACGACATACGCCGCATCATGCTCCACGAGATGGAGAAAGGCAATGCCGTCTCGCTGCCTGGCATCGGCACCTTCCGCCTTTCGCTCAAGGGCGACATTGAGGAGAGCGACGGCTACTACCACGGCCGCGACGTCCGCGTCGGCGGCATCAATTTCCAACCCGACGCAGGACTTCTCTCTGACGTACAACGCTTCGAGGTCGACCAATCCCCGTTCGGTCAGGCCTTCGACACGGTTGCCGACGACGTAGAGCAACGCCTCACGGCCCTTTTTGCCAACCACGACACCATCACCCACAAAGATGTCCGCCACGCTTTCGAATGGACCCTCACGCCCCACCGTATCTCCTCTCTCCTCCAACGCTTGGTGAGCGAGGGACGCCTGCTTCGTGAAGGCTCCGGCTGTCAAAGCCGCTACCGCGCCGCTGCCGGTTCTTTCGGCAAATAAGCTTGATGAATCTTCCGAAATACCGGTGTAACGAAAATCGAAAAACAAGACACTATGAGTAAAAAGACATCCTCACTGAAGAGCACCATCGCGGTGTCTCTTAACAACTACCTCGATGCAGGCGCCATCGTGGCAGGTGCCAGCGGCATCACGCTATGGAAGAATTACCTCGAACTGAGCGAGATTCACTTGGGATGGCTCAATGCCATCAGCGCTAATGCCTTGGGTGCAGCCATCGGTGCCATTATCGGCGGCTTCCTGGCCGACAAGTTCGGGCGCAAGTTCATCTTCACCTACAACCTGCTGGTGTATATGCTGGGCGTGCTCATCGTCATGCTGTCCACGAATTTCCCCATGCTGCTCTGCGGCTTCCTCATCACGGGAATCTCTGTCGGCGTAGGCGTGCCAGCCTCATGGACCTATATCTCTGAGAGCTCGGAAGTGAACAACCGTGGCCGAAACATCTGCATCTCACAGATGTCATGGGGCTTGGGTCCGATGATTATCTTGCTGTTCGGCATGCTGTTTGCACCCAGTGGCTATCTCTATGGCATTGTGGAATCTATTGCTCATGCTGTCGTCGGTGCCGACGCAGCCGAGGCTGCAGTGCAGGTATTCTCGTCGCGCGTGGTCTTCTTCACGCTGTTCGTAGTGGCCTTCATCGCTTGGACGCTCCAACGCCAACTGGAAGAGAGCAAGGAATTCAAAAGACCTACCCAGAAGCCCACCACAAGCCTCTCCCCAAGCGAGGGAAGTTATGACGCCCAAAGCACTTCCATTATTGACAACATCAAGGCCCTCTTCACGAATAAGATTGCGGTGAAGACCGTAGCTTTCCTGGCTGTCATCTACCTGACATGGAATCTCGTGGCTTCGGTCATGGGCTTCTTCCAGCCGCACATCTACGAGACAGCAGGCGGACTGAGCAACGAATATGCCAACATGCTTAGCTGCGTGGGTTGGCTCGTTGTCGTCGTCGTGACGTTCTGCCTCTCGTTCTTCATTGACCGTCTGCCGCACAAACTGTTCTACGTCTTAGGTCTCTTGGCCGCATTGGCCACCTGGGTTGTCATCATCCGAGGCGTCACAGGCGTTGGCAGCCTGTGGGCATTCTCTATTCTGTGGGGCGTCAACGGCGGTTTGAGCGTTCAGATCTTCTATGCTTTGTGGGGCAGCGAGCTGTTCCCAGCCAAGTTCCGTGCCGGCGCTCAAGGCCTGATGTTCTTCATTGTCCGTGGCCTTTCGGCTGCTTGGGGCCTCGTCTTCACCTTTATCTACGGCGAGAACGGCGAGGGTTTCACGCTTGCAGCCTGGTGCATGATTGTCCTCCTGCTCATCTCACTCATCGTTGGTGTTATCGGAGCCCCCGACACCCGTGGCAAGTCGCTCGTCCAGATTACGCAGGAGCGCTATGGCGACGATGTATGATTAAGTACCCGAAGCATACTTCTCATCATTCATACCTCTGTCAACGATGTCATGTCTCAGGGCACTTTTGGCAATCTTTTTTCCACCCCTCGCCGTCATTGACTGCGGATGTGGCTCTGTGCTGATTGTGTTAGTACTAACTTTATGCGGATGGGTGCCAGGCGTAATTGGTGCATTGATCATCCTCAACAAGGACCATTGAGCCAACAATTTTCATAATCCAACTATCAAACATACTCAAAAAAACAACTCAATATGGAAAGCATTCTAAATAAGAGAGACGAACTGACGAAAGTAGTGAACGACGTGGCCGAGGTTGCAGGCTATCTCTGGCAAAAGGGATGGGCCGAGCGCAACGGCGGCAATATCACGGTGAACATCACGGAACAGGTGGACGAGGCCATCAAAGCCTTGCCAGCCATCTCGCCCGTCTATCAGATAGGCACTACCCTGCCCCACCTGAAGGGCTGCTATTTCTATTGCAAAGGCACGCAGATGCGTATGCGCGACCTTGCCCGCTGGCCGATGGACAACGGGTCGATCATCCGTATCCTGGACGACTGTGCTTCGTATGTCATCATAGCCGACAAGCCTGTGAAGCCGACTTCTGAGCTGCCTTCGCACTTGGCCGTGCACGACTACTTGCTGGCCAAAGGCTCGCCCTACCGTGCCAGCCTCCACACACATCCCATCGAACTGGTAGCGCTGACCCACAACAAGCGTTTCATGGAGAAGGACGTGGCCACACGGATGCTGTGGTCGATGATTCCCGAGACGAAGGCGTTCTGTCCGCGCGGCCTGGGCATGGTGCCTTACATGCTTCCCTCCAGCGTGGAACTCGCCGATGCAACCATCAAGGCTATCGACGACGACTACGACGTAGTCATGTGGGAGAAGCACGGAGTCTTTGCTGTTGACACCGACATCATGAGCGCTTTCGACCAAGTAGATGTGCTGAACAAAGCAGCCCTCATCTACATCGCAGCCAAGAACATGGGCTTTGAACCCGACGGTATGACAGATGCACAGATGAAGGAACTCTCCGACGTGTTTGGCCTGCCCAAATAGCAACTGGCCAACACAACCTAACAGGGTTGCATCCATTGGACACAAAACTTATTTATAACTTCCACCTATGCTCACACTTCCTTTTTCCTCAAGAACTAAACGAGTCCTCTGCAGCATGGCCATGTGCGCTGCCACCTTAAGCAGCATGGCTCAATATACGAACAAGACCATCGACCTCTGGCCAGGCACTGTGCCCATGAGTGGCGAGGCTAAGGCCGCACCTGTATCCCGACAAGGCAGGGATGCATTCTATTTCGACAAGGTAACGAACCCGACGCTGGAGGTCTTTGAGCCTTCGGCAAACAAGAGCAACGGCCGAGCTGTCATCGTCTGCCCCGGTGGAGGCTATAACGTGTTGGCCTACGACAAAGAAGGACAGGAAATAGCACGGTGGCTGAACGGACAAGGATTCACGGCCTATGTGCTTGCCTACCGTGTACCCAAGAACCGACCCGGCGCCTTGCAGGATGCTCAGCGCGCTATTCGCACCGTGCGCAGCAAAGGCTTCAAGAGCGTAGGCATCATGGGCTTCTCGGCCGGTGCGTCGCTCTCATGCCGTGCTGCCACCTTGTGGCACTCGCCTGCCTACGAGCCTCAGGACGGGATAGACAAAGCAAGTTGTCGTCCCGACTTCGCTCTGCTCATCTATCCAGCCTATCTGGATGAAGGCGAAGGAGGAACGCTGTCACCCGAACTGTCAGTATCAGCCGAGACACCTGCGCTGTTTGTCTTTGGCAACGAAGACGACAAACTATACGGAGCCCCATCATGCATGACCATCACCGATGCCATGCGACGCGTAGGAGCACCAGTGGAGTTGCATTATTACACCCGCGGCGGCCATGGCTACGGCATGCGCACCGGATTAGGCAAGGTATGGCCATCGCTGGCCGAGATATGGCTAAAGAACATCTCTGCCAAGTAGACGCTGCACAAGCCGGCACGTCCGCAACACCAACAACAGGAATAACCAAGGTCTTTTCAACAGAAAAACAATATGACCCATTTCGAAAGCGACTACAATAACGGCGCCCATCCCGCCGTGCTACGCCACCTCGTCGAAACCAACGACGAACGCACCCAAAGCTATGGCTTCGACCACATGAGCGAGCATGCACGAGAGTTGATACGTACATGCCTCGATGCTCCTGAAGCCAACATCTATTTCCTTGCCGGAGGCACACAGACCAATGCCACCATCATCGACTGCGCCATAGAGGCGTTCGAAGGTGTGCTTTGCTGCGAAACGGCACACATCAACGTACATGAGTCGGGTGCCGTGGAAGCCACCGGGCACAAAGTAATCGCCTTGCCCTCGCACGACGGCAAGCTGAAGGCCGACGACTTGAACCTCTGGCTGGAGCGGTATTTTGCCGACGACACAGCCGAACACATGGTGCGCCCGGGAATGGTATACATCACCTTCCCGACAGAGTTGGGTACGCTCTACAGCCTGAATGAGCTGAAGGCATTGCGCGAAGTATGCGACAGGTATGCCCTCCGGCTCTACGTCGACGGTGCACGTCTGGCCTACGGGTTGGCCGCCAGCAACGAAGTCACGATGAAGGACTTGGCCCAGCTCGCCGACATCTTCTATATCGGTGGAACGAAATGCGGCGCCCTGTGTGGCGAAGCCGTTGTGTTCCCACGAGGCAATGCTCCCAGCCACATGCTCAGCCGTATCAAACGGCATGGAGCACTGCTGGCCAAGAGCCGTGTCGTAGGCGCACAGTTCGAGGCTCTCTTCACCGACGGCTTGTATTTCCAGCTCGGTAAGGCTGCCATCGGCCACGCCATGCGCTTGCGACAACTGTTTGTAGAAAAGCTCGGCTACAAACCTTTTATAGACTCTCCGACCAACCAGCAATTCTACGTCATCCCCAACAACGAGATGGAAACCCTGAAGATGTTTGCTGGATTCGAAGTCTGGTGCCCTGTCGACGACGGACACACGGCGTGTCGGTTCGTCACCAGCTGGGCCACTACCGACGAAGAAATTAACGAACTTTATGACAAACTACTATGAACAGAGACATTGACCTCAGCATCAGCACCTATGGCGTAGCCGGCCAGGCAGAGTATGACATGGCCATACTGCCATGGGGCGCTACCGAACCGCACAACCTGCACCTGCCATACCTCACCGACAGCATACTGGCCCACGACATAGCCGTAGATGCTGCCGCTTATGCCCGCGACAACTACGGCACACACGTCATGGTGCTGCCGCCCGTAAGCATGGGTGCACAGAACCCCGGACAACGCGATCTGCACTTCTGCATCCACTACAGCGAAACCACCCAACAGGCTATCCTGCGCGACATCGTAGCCTCGCTGCATCATCAGGGCATCCGTAAGATGCTCATCGTGAACGGTCACGGAGGAAATACGTTCAAAGGAATGATACGCGACCTCGCCGTTGTCTATCCCGACTTCCTGATACTCTCCAGCGAATGGTTCACTGTCCTGCCAGCTAAAGAATGGTTCGACGAGCCTGGAGACCATGCCGACGAGGTGGAGACATCGGTGATGATGCACTACCACCCCGAGCTCGTACGCCTGGACGAAGCCGGAAAAGGACAGCCACACCCCTTCGCCCTGCAGAGCTTACGCGACAAAGTGGCTTGGTTGCCACGCCACTGGACCCTCGTCACCGATGACACTGGTATCGGTGACCCGCATCTGGCGACTGCCGAGAAAGGCAAACGATTCGCACAAGCCGTTGCACAAAAGTATGCTCTGCTGCTGAAAGAGCTGGCTGACGTCAAGGATATCACAGACCTCTACGAACGTTAATCCACAACGCATCTTGACCTTTGTCCATCTGAGACCGACAAGGTCGTTCCGTTGAGTAAAGCACACAAAAAAAGCACCCTGGCTCCGTCAAGGAACCAGGGTGCTTTCTTGTAAACTGTATAACAGAAATGTCGGGTGATTACTTCTCACATTTCTCGCAATCGCAGCCAATCAGGCACCAGATGCAAGCAGCCAGAGCAGCACCAACGAAAGGACCTACGATGAATACCCACAGCTCGCTCAGAGCCTGACCGCCCTCGAAGAGAGCAGGACCGATGGAACGTGCGGGGTTAACGCTCGTGCCTGTGAAGTGGATACCAACAAGGTGGATGAGGATCAAGGACAGACCAATGGCCAGACCTGCAAAGTTGCCTGCACCTTTCTTTGAGTCGGTTGCACCGAGAACTACAAGCACAAAGCAGCAGGTGAGCACTACTTCTACAAGCAAACCGTTGCATACACCATAGGAACATGCATTGGCACCTGTATCAGTGGTGATGACAGCACCGTCGCCAGCAGTCATGACAACAGCATAGAGCAAGGCAGCTGCCAGGATAGCTCCGATAACCTGGAACACCATGTATCCGCAAGCATCCTTAACGGAAATGCGCTTTGTGAGCAGGCAACCGAGCGTGATGGCAGGGTTAATATGGCAACCCGAAATACCACCGATAGCATAAGCCATAGCTACTACGGAAAGGCCAAAAGCAAGAGCTGTGCCGACAATTGAAGCTGTGTCTGAGCCACAACCAAGAGCTACGGCCGTACCACAACCGAGGAACGTTAGTGCGAACGTTCCAACCATTTCTGCTAAATACTTTTTCATCTTTTTGTTTTTTTAAAAGGTTAATAGATATGTTTTATTAACGTTTTGCGCCGTAAAATTAACACCTTCTGACGAAGTAGCCAAACTTTTGACAACTTATTTCGCCCTTAAGCAAAAAAAAGCCAGAATGAGGTTGCCCTCACTCTGGCTTTTGTTTGATGAATTCAGCGGTATGGCTTTGCTTGCAGGCGGCAAGATCATCAGGAGTCCCTACTGCAACGACATTGCCTCCGTCGGCTCCTCCTTCCGGACCGAGGTCGATGATATAGTCGGCCTGACGGATGACATCGACGTTATGCTCGATGACGACTATCGTATGTCCACGATCGATAAGGGCATTGAAAGCATCAAGTAGGCGGCGAATGTCGTGATAGTGAAGGCCTGTGGTAGGTTCGTCGAAGATAAACATAGTAGGCACCGTCTTCTCCATACCTATGTAGTAGGCTAATTTCACACGTTGGTTCTCGCCTCCCGAGAGCGTCGACGAGGACTGACCAAGTTGTATGTAGCCTAAACCTACGTCCATGAGAGGCTGAAGGCGCTTAACAATCTTCTTCTCACCGTGTCCGCCAAAGAATTCCATGGCTTCAGCTACAGTCATGGACAACACATCGTTGATGTTTTTATCATGGAAACGTACATCGAGTACATCGCGCTTGAAGCGCTGACCATGGCACGACTCGCACTCAAGAACAAGGTCGGCCATAAACTGCATCTCCACAGTCACCGTTCCTTCGCCCTTACACTCTTCACAACGACCGCCTTCGGTATTGAAAGAAAAGTAACTCGCCGTGAAGCCCATCTGCTTGGCCAAAGGCTGCTCGGCAAACAGACGCCGGATTTCATCGTAAGCCTTCACATAAATAACGGGATTCGAACGAGAGCTCTTGCCTATGGGATTCTGGTCTACGAATTCCACGGCCTTAATGGCATCCAAGTCGCCTGCAAGGCCCACGAACTCGCCCGGACGGTCGGCCACTTCATCCAACGATCGCCGCAAGGCACGATACAAAATATCGCGCACCAGCGTACTCTTGCCCGAACCAGACACTCCTGTAACGCAGGTGAACACATTCAGCGGGAAACGGACATCTATGCCTCTGAGATTGTTGGCTCGTGCGCCCTTAACCTCTATGAAACGATTCCAGGAGCGCACGCTCAAAGGGCGTTCAATGCGTTCTTCTCCCGTCAGGTAAGCCAAGGTGTGACTGCGTTTGATCGCTGCCGCATCGACGGTCGTGACAGAGTCTGAACGTCCGGCCCAGACCACCTCACCTCCCAGTCTACCTGCATCGGGACCTATATCTATAATGTAGTCGGCTGCACGAATGATGTCGCCGTCGTGCTCAACCACGACAACAGTGTTGCCGATGTCGACCAACTGACGGAGCACTTTAATTAATCTATGCGTGTCACGTGGGTGCAAACCTATGCTCGGTTCGTCAAGAATGTACAACGAACCAACGAGCGAAGAGCCGAGACTCGTTGCCAGATTGATGCGCTGGCTCTCGCCTCCCGAAAGGCTGTTGGACGGACGACCAAGGGTGAGATAACCAAGTCCCACGTCCAGCAGGAATTGTAAGCGACTGTTGATTTCCATGAGCAGACGGCTTGCAACCTTCGTCTCTTGTTCATTAAGCTTTAAATTGTCGAACCAATCCTTCAACAGAGTTACCGACATGTCAACGAGTTCGGATATTGAACGCCCTCCCACCTTGACATACGAAGCCTCAGCCCTCAGACGTGAGCCCCGACATTCAGGGCAAACAGTCTTACCTGTATATCGGGCAAGCATCACACGATTCTGTATCTTGTAACGCCCTTCACGGAGATAATCGAAGAAGAGGTCTATACATACGTCGCCGTGCTGCCATCTTTGTTCCAAAGTTTCCTTAGGATAACGGCCATGCCACAGCAGGTCTTTCTCTTGATTCGTCAACTCGTAATAGGGCTTAAAGATCGGGAAGCGTATTCCTTCCGCCATACGTATGAAGGCCGTTTTCCACTCGCTCATCTTGTCGCCACGCCAGCATTGTACGCATCCGTCGTAGACACTTTTCGAGCTATCGGGAATGACAAGGTGAGGATCTATTCCGGTTACATTGCCCCAGCCCTCGCATGTGGGACATGCCCCGACTGGAGAGTTGAAGGCGAAAAGCTGGTCTGACGGTTCCTCGAAGACCATGCCATCGGCCTCGAAGCGTGTCGAGAAGACATGTTCTATGCCTGCAGGCAGGAAACGGAGCATCATTTCTCCCCTACCCTCATAAAAGGCTGTTTCAGCAGAATCCACGAGACGCGAGATGACAGGGGCTGCCTCATCTGAGGAATTGGGCACTGAGAGGCGGTCGATGAGCAAGCGTGGAAGCGGAGCCTTTTCAGGCCTTTCTCCCTCTGCCGCTTTGCTGTCGAGAAAATCTTCAATACGCACGGTCTCACCCTCAACATCGAGACGGGTGTAACCTTCCTGCATATAGGCCCTCAATTGCTCTTCCAAGGTCCGTCCTTCGGCCAATCGTATCGGGCACAGCACCAAGAAGCGCGTACCTGGCGAATAGCTGTGCATACATTCCAGCACATCCTCTGTGCTGTGTTTCTTCACTTCGACACCACTGACAGGGCTATAGGTACGTCCGATTCTGGCAAACAGAAGGCGCAGATACTCATAGATCTCCGTGCTGGTGCCTACCGTGGAACGCGGGTTTCGCGAGATTACCTTTTGCTCGATAGCAATGGCTGGAGGTATGCCGCTGATAAAGTCGCAATCGGGTTTGCCCATACGTCCGAGGAACTGTCTGGCATAGGAGTTCAGGCTCTCCACATAGCGACGCTGCCCTTCGGCATAGAGCGTATCAAAAGCCAAGGACGATTTGCCCGAGCCGGATACGCCAGTGATCACGACCAATTGGTTGCGCGGAATCTCAACCGTAACGCCTTTGAGATTGTTTACGCGCGCGTTCTTTATAAAAATAGTCTGCTTATCGCTCATTATTTTACCTTCACCTTTGTGGTTTTCGATTCATTCTGGAGACGATCAAGGGCTGTTACCACATACGTGCAATGCTGCCCCAATTCGCTTGAAGGCAGTTCGAAGAAGGTGTTGGGTGTAATAGCCTGCAAGTGCGATGCATTATTGATGTTCACTTCTTCACCTTCGGCAAAGCGATAGACGGCATACGACTTTGCTACATTCATCTCCTTGCGGCCCTTGGGCGCCTTCCAGAAAAGCACAGGTCCATTATCGGTCATCAGCAATTTAACCTTACGCACCTTGCCCGGAGCCTTCTTGTCGATCCACGGCATAGCAGGTTGCAGAGCAGGTCTCGTGTGATATTGGTTACGCAAAGCCGTGGCATATCCTCCCCTATTGTCGGCCACGGCACGTGCATACCATTGGCAAGAGCCGTTAATGCCGGGCAATCCTTGCTGGAGCAGCATCTTGCGCGCCATATCGCCATGTGCAGCTGTGCGATCGACGTCCTGACCAATATACAAAGGACGTGAGTGAGCATGAGAACTCCACCAACGTATCAGCTCGTCGTAGTCGGCAGCACGATTACCTATCTCCCAATAAATCTGGGGAATGTTATAGTCCACCCATCCCTTCTCTATCCATAAGAGAACGTCGGCATACAAGTCGTCGTAGTTCTGCAGACCATTTGTGCGGGAGCCATCAGGCCAGGAGCGTTGGTTGCGATAAATGCCAAATGGGGACACGCCGAACTTAACCCACGGCTTCTCCTTACGGACGACGTCGTGCAGTTCGCGGATAAACTCGTTGACATTCTCTCGCCGCCAGTCACCTCGGTCGCGGCCGTTGCCATATTTGGCGTAAGCGGCATCGTCAGGAATAGGTACGCCAGCCACTGGATAGGGATAGAAATAGTCGTCGATATGGAGGCCATCGACATCATATCTGCTCACGATGTCGCGCGCCACTTCGCAGATGAAATGTCGGTTCTCGGGAAGTCCGGGATCGAAAAGTATCAGGCCGTCGTAGCTAAAGCAACGCTCTGGATGCTGAATGGCATAGTGGGTTGTTGCCAACGCAGGAGTTCCTTTAGTCTTAGCACGATAGGGATTAATCCATGCATGCAATTCCATTCCGCGTGCATGACACTGCTCTATCATCCATTGCAAGGGATCCCAATAGGGTTGAGGCGGAGTTCCTTGCTGCCCTGTCAGATAGCGGCTCCATGGTTCCAGCTGGCTGGCGTAGAGTGCGTCGCCTTCTACGCGCACCTGAAACAGAATAGCATTGATGCCACAAGCCTGCAACTCGTTGAGCTCACGTGTAAGTTCGGCCTGCATGGCATCCCGTCCAATGCCTTGCCACTGCCCGTTCACAGCTTGTATCCAAGCCCCACGAAATTCACGTTTAGGAGTATAGACTGGCTGCGCCAGGCATACGCACATATTAACCGCAATGAGGGTTAATGTCAAAAATTGTCTGATATTTTTCATTTGCTACAATAATATTTCGAGCGCAAAGATATAGTAAAAATAGTAAAAACGACAATGATTATAGCGAAAAACTAAGTCTTTGACAAAAAAGAGTTGCCGCATACAGTTAAATAAAGCTAAAACTTATCGACATGCCTTGGCTGCTCTGTGCTTTTCGATTAGCTTTGCACAAATATTCATTAACTCTTAAAACTAAGAATAAAACTATGCTAAAGAAAGTCATTTTGGGCGCACTTCTCGCTCTTACCACTATGTCGGCCAACGCTCAGTTTGAAGCTGGCAAGAAGTACATCAATCTTTCGACCAGCAGTTTGGGTCTCTCATACAGCAAAAACGACAAGCTGCGTTTCGATTTAGGCGCCCAGGCCGGTGTGTTCTTAGCTAACGACTGGATGCTTTATGCTCAGGCTGTTTACAATCACAAGCGCTTGATGTATGAAAGCTTCACACGGACTGGTCGCAAGGTTTATCAGGATGAGGTGCTCCTTGGTATCGGTGGCCGCTACTATATCGAGCAGAACGGAATCTATTTAGGCTTGGGAGCACAGTATGCCCACCACGAGCAGACGTATGACAATATATACGTCACCCCGGAAATCGGTTATGCCTTCTTTATCAATCAATACCTCACAATTGAGCCTTCCGTCTACTATCAGATGTCACTCAACGATTTCTCTGACGCGAGCACTGTTGGCTTGAAGATTGGTATAGGCTTCACATTCTGAAGCCTATTCCCTTTTTCTAACAGCTGAAGAAGTGGCTTAAACACATCAAGGCTGCAGAACGAAAACAGAAAACATTTAACCCTAACCAACTAAAAAAAGAAACTATTTTCCTCTCTTGCAGGGAGGAATTAGTTAAAGTTTTATGAAAACCAATCTAAGTTCACAAATCACCCTTGACAGAGTGTCGCCTCGCTACTACCGCCCAGGCGGGAATATCGAGCGTTCGGTGCTCACTCGTTTCGAAAAGTTACCTACCGACATTTATGCCTCAGCCGAGGAAGGAGCCACAGAAGTGGCACTTAAGATTGCCGCAACAATCCGCCAGCGCCAACGTGAAATACGTGCTTGCACGATGGCCTTCTCCGGCGGTGCCACACTTACCGAAGTATTCAATCAGCTGGTGCGGATGCACGAGGAGGAAGGTCTCAGCTTCCAGAACGTCGTTGTTTTCGTAACGTATGAATATTATCCCTTGCCCACCGACAGCATACAATCGAACCTGAAGATGCTGAAGGATCAGTTCTTCGACCGCGTCGACATTCCTTCTCAGAACATCTATCCGCTCGATGGCACCACCCCTCAAGAGCGTGTTACCGAGCATTGCATGGCCTACGAGAAGATTATTGAACAGATGGGCGGCATCGACATCTGCCTTCTGGGCATAGGTCGCATGGGCAATATTGCCTTGAACGTCACTGGTTCCCAGCGCAACAGCCATACGCGCCTCGTGCTCCTCGATGCCACGAGCCGTTCTGAAGCCGTGAAAGTGTTCGGAGCCGAGCAGAATGTTCCGGTATGCGCCATAACGATGGGCATAAGCACCATTCGCAAGGCTAAGAAGATATTCCTCCTGGCATGGGGCGAGGAGAAGGCTGATGTCATCAAGAACGCCGTCGAAGGCGAAATGACCGATGCCCAGAGCGCCACTTTCCTGCAGATGCACAACAACGTGCAGGTTGTGCTCGACCTTTCGTCGGCCGCCAACCTCACACGCATTCGCCGGCCGTGGCTCGTCACGTCGTGCGACTGGAACGACAAGCTCATCCGCTCCGCTATCGTATGGCTCTGCCAAAAGACGGGCAAACCCATCCTCAAGCTCACCAACAAGGACTACAACGAGCACGGCCTCGGCGAACTGTTGGCCATCTATGGCTCGGCCTACGATGTCAACATCAAAATATTCAACGACCTACAGCACACTATCACCGGATGGCCTGGCGGTAAGCCTAATGCCGACGACAGCAATCGTCCCGAGCGTGCGAAGCCAGCTCAGAAGCGCGTGATCATCTTCTCGCCTCACCCCGACGACGACGTCATCTCGATGGGCGGCACGCTTCAACGCCTGGTAAAACAAAAGCACGAGGTACACGTAGCCTATGAGACCAGCGGCAACATCGCCGTCGGCGACGAAGAGGTATTCCGTTTCATGCACTTCATCCGTGGTTTCAACGAGCTCTTCGACGAGGGCAAGAACGAGGTCATCAACGCCCGCTACAAGGAGTTCATCGACTTCATCAACAAAAAGAAGCCAGAGGATTTCGACACACGCGAGATTCTCGAGGTCAAAGGCCTCATTCGCCGTGGTGAAGCACGCATGGCTTCGATGTACAGTGGCATCCCCTTGGAGCGCGTACACTTCCTCAACCTGCCGTTCTACGAGACGGGCAAGATACAGAAGAACCCCATCTCTGAGGCCGACATCGAAATCGTGCTGAACCTTTTGCGCGAGGTGAAGCCTCACCAGATATTCGTCGCAGGCGACCTTGCCGACCCGCACGGCACCCACCGCGTCTGCACAGACGCCGTGCTGGCAGCCATCGACATCGAGAAGGAAGCTGGTGCCGAGTGGCTGAAGAACTGCCGTATCTGGATGTACCGCGGAGCCTGGGCCGAGTGGGAGATTGAGCACATCGAGATGGCCGTGCCCATCAGTCCCGAGGAACTGCGAACCAAACGCAACGCCATCCTCAAGCACGCCAGCCAAATGGAGAGCGCACCTTTCTTGGGCAACGACGAGCGTCTGTTCTGGCAACGTGCCGAAGACCGCAACCACGCCACGGCCGAGCTCTACAACAGCCTTGGTCTGGCTGCCTACGAGGCCATGGAGGCATTCGTTCAGTATCATCCACTCTAATATTCCCTGCAAGTGATGCCGCCATCGCCTCCGTGGGCGATGGCGGCATTAATATTATCAACATACACACGACAGACAATGACTACGAAACGACTCGTTGCTGCGTTTGTAGCTTTCGCCCTGGCTCTGAACCTGAGCGCACAGTCCAAACTCGCCGGCCGTGTTTACCACAACCCCAACGTTATGGTCGACGAGATCAACAGAGTGATGAAAAATGCAAGCAAAGAACTCGGCAAAGCAAAGCAAGAAGCCGCGGCCAAGGCCGAGAAGGAGAAAGGGCGCAAGCTCACGGCCGAAGAGAAGAAAGAGGTCGACAAGAAGGTGGACGAGGGCATGAAACTCATGGAAGCGTTGACTAAAGGCATGAAGACAGAGGTCACTGTCACGTTCAAGTCCGACCGCGAGCTGGTAATGAAAATGGACATGAGCGTAAGCGACGATGTCCTCAAAGCTGCCGGAGTGGGCTGGGCCAAGCGCAAGGCCATGCAAGCGGCCCTTGCCGTGGCGCCTTCAACAGAGAAAGCCAAGTACGTGGTCAAAGACAATCTCGTGATTATAAACGATGGCGAAGAAACTGACACGCTCACCCTTTCGGATGACGGCAAATATCTGTCGGGCCGAATGGACGAGAAGACACGTTTCAAGCTTACAAGAACCAAATAACTATTAAATCATTCAATCATGCAAAACAAAGAAATCATTTCAGCGGCAATCATTGCCGCAGGTATCTGCGTCCTCGGTTGGTTCATCAAGGCCGGCATCGATGATTTTGTCGACAAAGACCGCCGCGTAAGTGTCAAAGGCTTGGCCGAGCAAGAGGTTAAAGCCGACAAGGTGACATGGCCTATCGTATCGAAAGAGGTGGGCAACGACTTGCCCGAGCTCTACGACCGTATCGGAGCCACTCAGGCAAAGATTAAGAACTTCCTCATCTCCCGAGGAATCAAAGAGAGTGAGCTTACAGAGAATGCACCTTCGGTGGCAGACCTCGGAGCACGTGAATACGGCGAACGCAACCTGCCCTACCGCTACATCGTGACATCGGTCATTACCGTGACTTCGCAAGATGTGGCAAAGGTGCGCAGCATCATAGCCAAACAGGGCGACCTGCTCAAGGAAGGCGTGGCCATTGTCGACGGCGGTTACGAGAATCCCGTGAAATATGAGTTTGTGGCTTTCCGCGAGATGAAGCCTGCGATGATGCAGGAGGCCATTGCCAACGCAGAAAAAACGGCTCAGCAATTTGCCGAGAACTCCCATTCGATTCTCAACAAGATCGTTAGTGCCGACCAAGGACAGTTCTCCATCGACGACCGTGATTCCAACACGCCTTGGATAAAGAAAGTGCGCGTAGTGACAACTATCACCTATTCGCTCAAGAACTGACACCCTGCAACCATCCCCTGGAAGCTTTTCATTAGGGATATTCCAACAAGTAGCTTTAGGGCTAAAAAAAATACGGCCAGCTGCATCGGCGTATGCAGCTGGCCGTATTGGCATTTTCTCTTGGCCGCATCGTGCGATGCGGCCAAGAGTTTTTTTTTAGGTGCTCATGTTCATCTCGTTTTCACGCGGATGATGTTGAGCGAGAAGGGCTGCACGGGGACGATGATGGTGCTCGAGGGCTCGTTGATACCGATAGGATATTCCACGGGCGAGACATTCAGCTGCGCACGCATGGTGTTCTCGTCGCTGCCGCTTTCGGAGGCAAGCACGATGGCACGACCTTGTGAAGCCTGGGCGCCCTTGAGATTAATCTTGGTTATCTGGCGCTCACGGGTGGGATTCACGAGCTTGACGATCATCTCGCCGCTCTTCTCGTCCAGCGTGGCATTGGCGTAGAGGCTCTGACGCTCGGGTAAGCTAAACTCATGGATGAGTTGGCCGTCGAGCAGACAGCGGGCCGAAGCTCCATTGACTTGAATCTCGACGTCGTACCACCGGCCCTCGTCCAAGTGACCCTGAGCGGCAGCAAGCGTGTTCTTTCCACCGTCGGCCATGTGCTCTACAGCATGTTGCGAGTTGCCCCATCCGCCCAGGTTCCACCAGATGAGATTCTCGTCGTCCTCGGCTCCAAACACAATGATGAAGCCCTCGTTGCCTTGCATGCGGCGGGCTTGCACACGAAGGGTATAGACATCAGGCAAAACCGTATTGTTAAGGATGACCGAACCTTCGGCGCGCTGGTTCTGCTGCTTCAGGGTGTTGCCCTCGAATGCCCATTGGCTCTGCGTGCGACGACGACCGTCGGCCTCGCCGCCGAACTTGTTCCACAGCCCATTGTCGGCCGCGAAATCATCTTTAAGAATCACCTTTCCTTCGCTGTCCACGACTTCCAAATTGCGGAACTCGGCCTGCGTGCCCCATGTAGTGAAGCCGACATGATGCCCTACGGTCGGTGCCAAAGTATTGTTCGTGACGCTCACCGGCACTATACGCGTACCGATGTTGTTAGCCATCATCTTCTGAACGTGATAGGACGGTGTGCCGAAGCTCTCTGAGGCGTTGAAACGAATCATGTCGGGGCGCCAAGCCTGATTGTGTTCGTTCACAAAGATGGGTGCATAGGAGCCCATGACAACGATGTCGGAGTTGCGCTCCAGACCTTGCATGTAAATAGCTTCACCCAGGGCGGCGGTGAGGTGACCGTTCACGCCGAAACCTTGGGTAACGGCATACTCGCCAATATAGATTTTCGGGCCTTTGCGGTCGTATGAGTCATACTTGTTGAAGTTCTTTTCAAACCATGACGGCGAACGATAGTAGTGTTCGTCGAGGAGGTCGACGGGATGATTCGACCGCCACGATGGTTCGTCGGTGCCCCAAGCCTCAACGTTGCCGATGATTTGCATTTCCGGGTACTTGGCCTTGATTGCTTTGTAGAACTGAATGTATCGTTCGAAATAGTGTTCACTCTGGTCTCTATTGTTGTCGAAGTGGAAGTTGGCGTTTTCATTACCCACTTCAAGCAGCCGCAATCCAAAGGGCTCGGGATGGCCGTTCTTTGCACGCTCGGCACCCCACTTCGTAGTCTTGGCATCGCCGTTGGCATATTCGATGGCGTCCAAGGCTTCCTGAATGTACTCCTCTATTTGGTCGTAAGGTTGCAGCCAGCCATGGCCGAGACCGACGTTAACGACGAACAAGGGTTCGGCACCAAGGTCCTCAGCCAATTGCAGCATCTCATGGTAGCCGAAGCCATCAGTGATATTGTAGCCCCAGTTCACGCTGAGGTGGCCGGGTCGCTGCTCAATAGGGCCGATAGTGTTTTTCCACACAAAACGGTTGTGCAGATTGTTCTTTGGTGTGGTCTGGCCTTCGACATAGCATCCGCCGGGGAAACGCATAAATTTTGGATGAAGCGCTTCGAGCATCTCGGCAAGGTCAATGCGGCAACCGTTAGGACGTCCCTTGTAAGTAGGCGGGAAAAGCGAAACGACATCCAAGGTCAGCGTGCCTGGCTGCGAGAAAGAGAGCGACAATCTGCCCTCGGGGTCGGAGGCATTGGCACGAACAACAACGTTTTCGATCTTAGTCCATCGGCCGGCTTTTAGCTTCAACGGCACCATGGTCTGCCCTATATTGCGGCCGTCGCGGCTGAGGAGAGCCACAGTAAGGTCGCCCTTGTAGGAGGCAGCTGCCTTTATCCATGCAGAGAAACGATAGTCAGTTTGCTGACGGAAAGCCATGCCCCAATAGCCGTCATTCTGGATGCCGCCTCCTGCACTGACGACCTTCAGACTCAGCGCATGCGCCTGACGATCGTTGAGCATACCGTCGGTAACCAGTGAAGCCTCGGCACCAGAGAGCGCCGACCAATGAACAGGACGCGCCTCATCGTCCTCGAAGGAGCGGTTTTGTACGAGCTCGGCATAGAGACCGCCATCGCCGGCATGGTTGATTTCCTCAAAGAAAATGCCATAGAGACGGGGGCTTACAGTTGCCCCAAGATGTTGGTAGTCGATGTCCACCACGGGTTGGGCAACAACAGGCATTGCCACAACAGATGCTGCGAAAAGCAGCTTGATACGATTTTTTAGCTTCATAATATAAAACATATTAAAGTGAGCAATCCAAATGAAATGATACTATTTTCAGGACAAAAAGACGCAGTGCCACAGAGCAATCTTTCTTCTCTGCGCCACTGCGTCTCTGTGCCAATAAAAATACTTATTAAATGCGAGCATCTACTTTTATTAATATTTTGTCGTATTTTGCTCACAAAAGTAATATAAAGGAAATAATCCTCCAAAAAAAGTATACAAAATTCTTGGGTAACATTTCAAAAATAAGTAACTTTGCTCGCTCAAAAAAAGAAATACATGTCTGAATCATATACATCGTTTAACGACAACAGCAATAATACATCTGAGGAACTTGCACGACAATGGTGGCTCGAAAAATTTGGCGAGCCTTTACCTGAAGATGCAAAGATATGGCTTCGCTCGATGATTCGTCGTGAAGTCGGACGTTCACGCCTCGACGAGCAGCGCCTTGACGACTCCGCGCTGCAACGTGTTCACGAGAGCAGACGCCTCGCACAGACCAAGCTCGACAACGTAGAAGCCTCCATAGCAGCCCAACGCAAACAGATAGAACAGCTGCAACGCTTCGTCGATATCAACACCGAGCTCGACGAACAGAAGAAACGACTCTATGAAGCTAACAAACAGCAAGCCGCATACCTCAACGAACAACGACAGCTCGAACGTTTCGAAGAATTTGAGTCGATAAACGGTGTCTTCCAGCGCCTTTACGTCCTCAACAAGACTATTTCCGAAAGCCGGCAGTCGATAAGCCAAATAGCCATCAGCCACGACGATGCCAACAGACGCACCTCTGAGGCTGAGAAGAAAGTGGTCATGGAACAAGCCAAAGCCGACGAGCTCACCGACACCGCCGTGCAGGCTGCCCAGACCATGGCCGAGGCCGAACGCTACAATGCCCAAATGGAAATGGCCGAAGAGGAACATCGCCTCAACGAGCAGAACTTGTCGCAACTGCAAGAACGCCTGACATTGCTGCAAAAACAGCTGCAAGAGTACACTACCCAAGCAGACGCAGCAACAAAAACTATTGTTGAGCTGCAACTGCGGCGACAAGCACTCGAGCCACACCGAAGCATGATGGCTCAGGTGAGCGGAGTGAAAGTACTGCTTGATCAGCTCAACAGCACACAGGAGGCGCGCGAAACTCTCACCTCACAACTCCGCAACGCCACCGAACAACAGAATGAACGCAACGAACTGCTGGGTCACCTCTTCTCCGAAAACCAGAATCTACAAGCCGACATCAACAAGCATAAAGAAGAAGTAGAAGGCCACCGGCGCAACATCGCCGGGCAAGACAGTTACTCCATGCAGCGACGGGCACTGGAACTGCGCAGTCGTAAGCTCATGCTGAAAACAGGATTCTCACTTTGGCGCAGCATCGCTCAAGGCTACGACCTCATTGAAACCAAGACACAAAGAATCACACAACTCAGGCTACACATAGACCACCTCAACCAGAACATCGACAAACTGGCTGAACAGGTGAGGCGTGACGAGCAGCTACTTCAGCAGAAACAGTATCACCTCACGCTCTCTAAGAGCCAAAATGTTATTGAACTGAGGGCTGACCTCGAAGAAGGTACGCCATGCAGCGTGTGCGGAGCCACACACCACCCTTGGCAAGGCGAAGGAATCATCGAACAAGGAACTCTCATTTCGTCGCTCAAAACAGAAGTAGAGAACCTACGACAGGATCTACAGACTAAAAGACGCGACCTCAAACAAATGAGCGACGACCTTATCGCATCACAAAGCCAGCTCAAAGTCGAGAACGACAACCTCGACATCCTCATAGCCCGACAGGAGAAAGACACCGACGAATGGCAAACATTTGCTCAGCTCGACCGCTCCTTCATCGATTGCTCGGCGTCGACAAACCGTGAGGCACGCACTACGCTCATCGAACAACTCATCGACAAGACTACGGTAGATGCCGAACAGGCAGAACGCAACCTCGAGACATTCACCTTCCACCTCGACTCCATAGCCTCACTCGGAGAGATGATACAGAAGAAACAACAACATGCTGCCGACTTGGCTATTCAGCTCAACGAAGTAAACACAGCATGCCAAGTGATGGCAAGGGAAGTGGAAAGCATCAACCAAAGACTGAACACAACAACTCAACAGTTTGGACGACAATACGAGACTCTCGAAGCCATCATCACTATTCCTGACTGGTATCGCAGCTGGAAAGAGTCGCACGAAGGGCTCAAACAACGTCTGCAAAACATGGCCGACCAATGGCTGCAGCTCTCAGAAGAAATAGAGCAGCAAAAAGCCAAACAGAGCACCCTCAACACGGCCAAAGAGCTATTGAAAAAAGCTATAGAGCAGGCACAGGCCGACGTAATGACCTGCGAAAACATTGCCGAGCGGACAAAGAACAACGCCGGAAAAGCGAACACGGCCCTACACAAAATCCTTGACAAAGACGATGGAAAGAGCCACTTCACTAAGGCACGGCTGAAACTCGAACAGCAAAAATCATTGCTACGTCAGGCTACATCAGAATTTACGAAACAGCATGATACGCTACTCGCCATACAGGCCAGGCAGCAATATCTCAACGACAACATACTGCAAGCCGAACAGCTCAGAAGCAATGAGCAAAGGGAACTCGACATGTGGATGCAACGCTTCAACAGCAACAACCCACCCGTACAAATGGCCGAGCTTGAGCGCGTACTTGCAGATGGCAGGAACTGGAACCAAACACGTTTACAAGTGAGGGAAAACGCCATGCAGATTGCCGTGCTCCAAGCCCGGGTAGATTACCTGAGGGCCCAGATCATAGCTCTACAAGCAAATGGCCTGAGACCTATCAGCGGGAATGGAGAAGCCGAACAAATGCAAATAAAACAGAAAATTGCGGAGCTTGAAAACAAGCGACGCGACATTCTGATGGAAATTGCCAAGGCTGATGAAACGCTTCGACGCCACCAGCAAACCCTCTCTCAACAATAGCAACCAAGCAACACGACAATATATGACAAAGTACAACATCAGACCCAAAACAGAGAAAGCAGCCAACTACAGGATGGCAATTCGCACGGAAGTAATCAATGAGATTTACGAGCAACTCATGCGAAAGATGATCGTAGAAAAGAAATTTCGCGACCCACATTATACTGCAGCCAAGCTCGCTCAGGAGATAGGCACAAACACGCGATACATCAGCGCGGCAGTAAGTCTGCGGTTTCAACAGACCTACACCGAGCTTATCAATGGTTACCGCGTGCGTGAAGCCGTAGCGTTGCTTACAGATCGCCGAAATCGCGACCTCACCATGGCTGAGATTGCCTCTATGGTAGGCTTTGCCAACAGGCAGTCGTTCTATGCCGCATTCTACCGCAACTATGCTAAAACGCCTAAAGAATACCAAGATAATTTCTTCGCCAAAAGCTTACAACTGAGGCGAAACCGCAAGTCACACGAATAAAAGGATATGCAAGAAGACTTCATTTATACCGACGAACGCTTTGCAGACATACAACTATTGCGATACAAAGTAGCAGGTTTCGACAAACTGCCACTACGTCAGCGCACTCTTATCTACTATCTTAGTCAGGCTGCACTTGAAGGCAGGGACATCCTCTGGGACCAGAACGGACGCTACAACCTGCGCATACGAAAGATGCTTGAGCTGGTCTTTACGCATTATCAGGGCAACCGGGAAAGCGACAATTTCAAGAAGTTCTCTGTATATTTGAAGCGCGTTTGGTTCTCCAACGGCATCCACCACCACTACAGCACCGACAAACTACCGGCAACGTTCTCGCCCGATTTCCTCGAAGAGGCCCTTCAAAACATCGGAAACAACGTTGTTGAAGCGGAAACAGGGGCTACCATAGAACAGCTGAAGGCTGAAATCTTTCCGGTTTTGTTTAACCCTCAAATCATGCCGAAGCGTGTAAACCAAGCCGAAGGAGCCGACCTCATTGCCACATCAGCGGCAAACTACTATGGCAGCGACGTAACACAAGCAGAGGCCGAGGCTTTCTATGCACACCAAAAATCCTTGGCAAGCGATCCTTCACGCCCTGTGATGTATGGCATGAACAGCCGGCTCGTAAAAGAGAACGGGCAACTCAAAGAAAGGCTGTGGCGCAGTGGAGAGCTCTACGGACCTGCCATCGACCGCATTATCTTTTGGTTGGATAAGGCAAAAACAGTTGCCGAGAATCCTAAACAGGCTGAGGTCATCGACTGCCTTATTCAGTTTTACCGCAGCGGAGACCTACGCACATTCGACAAGTACACCATTCTGTGGGTGAACGACACAGAGAGTTTCGTCGACTTTACCAATGGGTTCACTGAAACCTATGGCGACCCTCTTGGGCTGAAAGCCAGCTGGGAAGGCTTTGCCAACTTTAAAGATATTGTAGCTACAGCACGCACTGAAACGCTTGCAGCTAATGCACAATGGTTTGAGGACAATTCACCTGTTGATCCTCTTTTTAAGAAACAGACCACACGCGGCATCACGGCCAAAGTCATTATTGCTGCTATGCTCGGCGGCGACCTTTATCCCAGCTCTGCCATTGGCATTAACTTGCCCAATAGCAATTGGGTGAGAGCCGAACATGGGTCTAAGAGCGTAACCATAGGCAACCTTACTGATGCCTACAACAAGGCTGCACATGGCAACGGTTTTTTAGACGAGTTTGTCATCGACGCCGACACGCTTGAGCTCATCAACACTTACGGCGACGCCTGTGACGACTTGCACACCGACCTTCACGAATGTCTTGGGCACGGCTCAGGGCGTATGGCAGAGGGTGTAGACCCTGATGCCTTGAAAGCCTACGGCAGCTGTATAGAAGAAGCAAGGGCCGATCTCTTTGCCCTATACTATATTGCCGACCCGAAACTTGTGGCACTCGGATTGACGCCCGATGCCAAGGCTTACAAGAGCCAATACTATACCTATCTCATGAATGGCTTGCTCACACAGCTCGTTCGAATCGAGCCTGGGTGTAACATCGAAGAGGCTCACATGCGTAATCGGGCACTCATTGCCCATTGGGTCCTTCATCATGCCAGCTCTCTTGCTATTCCTCCTGTTCAATTAACAACCATTCAGGGCAAGACATTCCTCAAGATCAACGACTACGAAGCCTTACGCAAACTCTTTGCCCAGCTCTTGAGCGAAGTGCAACGCATCAAAAGCGAAGGTGACTATGAAGCTGCTGCACAACTTGTTGAGACCTACGGAATCAACGTAAATCAGGAGCTACACAACGAGATACTTCAGCGATACAAGGCTCTCAACCTGGCGCCTTACAAGGGTTTTATCAATCCTGAATATATCGTGGAATACGACGAAAAGGGCAATATCTCCGACGTCCAAATAAAATACGGCGAAACATTCGAGCACCAGATGTTGCGCTATTCACAACAATACGCTACCCTACCACTCATCAATGACTGACACTACTTCAGATACCATCATAGCCATCAAGGCGGATTTGCGTGCAGCCATGAATGGCATCGCTGCAAAGAACTTACGACAAAGCGGTTCGGCTTACCGTCTCGTCTATGGTGTGGAACTGCCGAGACTGCGCGAAATAGCCACAGCCTATACTCCCGAGCTACATTTAGCATTGGCGCTTTGGAATGAGAACATTCGCGAAACACGCATGCTGGCTGTTCTGTTGTTCCCACACGACGAGTTCGACAGCGACATGGCCGACCTTTGGGTAGGAGAACTGCGCCGCGACGAGGCAGACCTTGCAGGGCTGCTGGTGATGGAGCAGATAGCCACGTCGGCTTATGCAACCGACAAGGCTTTTGAATGGATGGCAGAAGAACGTGAGATATTCCAACTGTGTGGATTCCTCACCGCAACACGATTGATCATGAACGGGGCACAACTCTCGCCAAGAGCTGAAGCGGAGCTCATTGACCAGGCAGAAGCGTCGTTAGGAACGTCCTACTTGCCACTGCGCAAAGCTATCGCCAACACGTTGCTACGACTGGCCCAGAATGCCCCACATCTGGAGAAAAAAATAGATAAACTCCTAAGCTGATGGCAAGTCCTGCAAGCTCATCAATGTGTTAATGTAAACAAAAACCTGTTAATATATTAATGTGTTCACGCACAAAGGTGTTAACTTTGCAAACGTATGAGCGAGAAAACAAGTCTTCAAGAACAGGTACGCGAACGCTTTCGCCAATATCTGACGGCCAACAAGCTGAGACAGACACGCGAACGCTTTGCCATACTGCATGCTATTTACGATATTGAAGGTACGTTCACCATTGAGGACCTTCAAGAAATCATGCAGCTACAACGGTTTCACGTGAGCACTAATACACTCTATCTCACCACACAATTGCTCGTTGAAGCTAACCTGCTCCTGCGCCACCCCTTTTCCACATCGGCCGCTGTGTTTGAGTGCCTACCAGACAACCGCCCGCGTAGCTACCAGATATGTAACAGTTGCCACCGCATCACACGCATCAAAAGCAAGAGCCTGGCCCAAAGTCTCGAGACCTACCACACACGCTCGTTCACTGTCAGCCACCGTATAGCTTATATCTACGGAACATGCGCCATGTGTGCAAGTGCCATGGAAAAGCAACTAAAACTATTGAACCAAAAGGCACAGGCAGACATTTCTTGACAGGAATTTTCTAAGGAACTCACATATAGACAACCTAAAAAATCACTCAATAATGAAAAAAGGAAAAGTGGATGCCCTGCTCGGCATCGTTTTTGGCGACGAAGGTAAAGGCAAAGTCGTTGATGTTTTCACACCACAATACGACGTCGTAGCTCGCTTCGCAGGCGGCCCAAACGCCGGACACACCATCATCTTCGAAGGCAAAAAGTTCGTCCTTCGCTCCATTCCTTCTGGCATTTTCGATGAAGGCAAGCTTAACATCATTGGCAATGGATGTGTCATAGCCCCAGACCTTTTCATGGCCGAAGCCAAGGAGCTCGAAGCCGCAGGCTACGACTTACGCAGCCGCCTTCACATCAGCAAGCGCGCCCACCTCATCCTACCCACCCACCGAGTGCTCGACCGCGCCTACGAGGCGGCCAAAGGCAAGAACAAAGTGGGCACTACCGGCAAGGGCATAGGACCTACCTACAGCGAGAAAGCCAGCCGCACTGGCCTGCGTGTGGGCGACATCCTCGAGAACTTCCCCGAGAAGTACGCAGCCCTGAAGGCTCGCCACGAGCAGATCCTCCGAGACCTCCACTTCACCGACTACGACATCACCGAAGAAGAACGCCTCTGGATGGAAGGCGTGGAATACATGCGCCAGTTCCAGCTCTCCGACACAGAGACTGAGATTAACCGCCTGCTTGCCGAGGGCAAGAGTGTGCTTGCCGAAGGTGCGCAGGGCACCATGCTCGACATCGACCACGGCACCTACCCGTTTGTCAGCTCCAGTTCCACTACAACAGGCGGCGTATGCACCGGTCTGGGCGTGGGTCCCAACAAGATCGGTGAAGTCTATGGCATCTTCAAAGCCTACAGCACCCGCGTTGGTGCCGGGCCGTTCCCCGTAGAACTCTTCGACGAGACGGGCGACCGTCTACGCGAGATCGGACATGAGTACGGTGCCGTCACAGGGCGCAACCGCCGCTGCGGATGGGTGGACCTCGTGGCCCTGCGCTATGCCATCATGATCAACGGTGTTACTCAACTCATCATGATGAAGTCCGACGTCCTCGATGGTTTCGAGACCATTCGTGCCTGCGTAGCCTACGAGAAGGACGGACAGCGCACCACCGACATGCCCTATGATACCGAAGGGTGGACGGCCGTCTACCGTGATCTCCCCGGCTGGCAGGAAGACCTCTCCAAGATGACTTCCGAGGAACAGTTCCCACAGACTTTCAAGGACTACATCAAGTTCCTTGAGGACGAGCTGCAAACACCCATCACCATCCTCTCTGTCGGTCCCGACCGTGCACAGACTATCATACGCTCTCTTTGATTGCGACGGAGGCATCTTCGATGCCGAGAGCGTATACAAACAGACGTGTCACTTTGCATTTCACGACAACTGAAAGCAAAGTCCTATGGATATGCCCTAATGGTGACATCTCACCCATATCCTGACACGTGGATTCCTATGGCATCTGTATTAGCTGGCAGCAGGGTATATCCTGCATCGTCATGATGCTCATCGGTTTGAAGTTCATCAGAAAACTGAAGAAATAATAGACCTTCAGCCAGTATGAACATATACAAAAACACGCATAGACATAAAAAAACACGTGCGGACGAATATCAATATACGTCCGCACGTGTTTTTTTATCTCAGAATATTACTGCCTGCTAAAGAGATTCATAATCGATAATTCGGCTGCCGCTAATAACAATCCACATAATTATATCAGCGAAAGCGCGACCGAACGTTGGCTATTGTCCGCCAGACAGCTTAACTCCCTTGTTCACGACTTCCGCCGTTTGTCAAATTCCGCCGTATGCCTCCAGACGACATCGTCAGCTGGTTCCGAGAACTTGGACGGAGCTTGGCATTTTCCTTTTTATGCTTTCTGGACTACATCATCAGCTGGTTCCGAGAGTTGGAAAGAAGTTTGGCAAGTTTCTTCTTAGGCTCTCGGGCCGCGGTCCACGTAAAGAATGGAATCATCACCCGACGGTGAGGCCATTAAGCCAAGTCCCTTAAGCGGTTTTGCCTGGTTAAAGAGCGAGATTCATACGGGTGTTTTGATTATTCCATGACCTTGGCATGATTATTCCATGGTCACGGAATGATTGTTCCAAGGTCATGGAATAATCAAAGTGGCTGGGCGCGTGGCCTGTTTTACTTATATGCGGAGGGCAATAAAGAAGGATGAAGAGGGCTTGTCAGATATGGTTGACGGCCCCCGTTCGTTACCTATTCGAGCGCAGAAGGCAAGCTGGGACTCAACCATCCTAAATGCTGTGTAGCAAATACGTATAATGAAAAACACTTGTAAGCGAGGCTCGTGGCAAAGCAGGAAGACGAAGAGTGAAGCAAATAAGTAGAATGAAAAGCACTTGTAAGCGAGGCCCGTTTAAAGCAGGAAGACGAAGAGTATAGCAATTACGTAGAGCGGGAACACTTGTGCTTAGGTAATAATTCCAGAACCGAGGAAGGCCGACGGCGGACATCTACTACTGAAAGATAGTAAGACTGTTGGGCTGGTTGTGGAACGAAGGCTTTTCCACTAACGAGGCTAACGGGGTTTGCACGGGGAAGCCGTTATCGGGCTGCTCCCGAACTTTTGAGTTCCACTATTTGTACCTTCTGAGGATAGCGACATTCTCCCAAGTGAATGTCTGTTTGTCGTCAGAGAATGAGTATTTTCTTGCATGAACACCTGTTGAGAGATATTTGTCGCTGAGGCTCCATGTTCCACTTGACTCTACGTTCCCGTTCTGGAAGTTAGATAGCGAAGTGTAGTAGTTGTACGTCTTGTCGGACTTGAACTCATACACAGGTGGTGTGACGAATCCCCATGTGTGCCAGTCGGTACGGTCCCAATAAAACGTTTCCTGCCAGACACCTATAAGATATTGCTCATTGATGTTTGCTGCATCATCGTTGTCTGATGAACATGACAAGAATGTGAGTGGCAATAAGAATGCCAACAATAATAGTTGCTTCATGGCTGTTTGATATTTTTGATTAAACGTGGGGGCTTTTCTATGCTTTTAGATTCATTTAGGACGGATACCTGCTGCCCCTGCGACCTCTTCCGACGAAGCTCCGAGGCGAGCGGCTGCACGCACATCGTCACGCGCCTGACGTTTACGCTTCGTCGAAGTGTAGAATTGAGCACGGGCCAAGCGATAAGTGGCTGACTCGGGCTCAAGCTCTATAGCCTTGGTGTAGTCAGCCTCGGCACGCTCATACTGACGCCGTTCAAATTCCATGCCTGCACGGATGGCATAGCCGGCTGCATGGTTGGGATAGAGCTCAGTTACTCGGTTGACGAGCTCAAGGGCTTCTTGTGGACGGCGATCGTCATCATTTAGCAAAGCCAAACCTAAAAGGGCCTGTTCATGGGATGGATTCAAGCGAAGCAGATGTTCGAAATCGGTGCGCGCATCTTTCAACAGACGCTGGCGCTGAAGTATGACGGCGCGCATGAGCAAAGCCTCGGGGTGGTCGGGATTACGATCGAGCACATCGTTATAGTCGGCCAAGGCACGAGGCTCGTTGCCCAACTTCATAAATAACGATGCACGTCCCAATAAGAGTGCAGGAACCGATGGAGCCAGGCCTAAGGCCATATTGTATTGCTCCAAGGCCTCTCTCTCGCGGCCCGTTCGCTCAGAAATACTTGCCAGATGCCCCCAGATGATGGCATTGCCCAGAGCCGATGGATTGGTCTTCAGGGCCTGACGAAAGAGGTGCTCTGCCTGTTGCAGGCTATCGTCTTCCATGGCTGTAATACCCTGCCTGACAAGCTGATCGTAGTCCGACTGAGCATGCAGGCTATAAAAGGCCATGGATAGGAGAAAGAAAAAACAGAAACGTTTCATGTCGCAAAGTTACGGAAAAAACGCTACGGCCGCACTTTTTTTAACGCCATATAAGAAAAAAACATGCCAAGCGTACACCCACATGCGTTTTTTTACATATCTTTACGCTGTCTTAGACATAACATATATTGTATGAAGTATGCCGATTTACCCAAAAAAGAGCTGAGTCATTTGGTGAAGCCAAGCGACAAGAGCCTTGAAGAATGGCAGGTAATGCTTCGCATGCAGCAAGCCCGCCGCGAAAAAATAAACGTAGAATGCGTTAGCGAGCGCTACTCTCCCGGAGAATACCGCGTCAGTAGCGCAACCTCCGGACGGGTCTATAAGGTGGTGTTTCGCGGAGCCAAAAGCCCATGGAACTACTGCGACTGCATGGATTTCAAGACCTCGCAATTGGGTACATGCAAGCATGTTGAAGCTGCACGTCAGTGGATAGCTGACCACCACAAGCGCATCCACTGGGATCTGCCTGCTTACACGAGCGTCTATCTCAGCTATCGGGGCAATGTGCGCGAAGTGAAGATACGCATCGGAAGTGGGGCTTCAACAGCGTTCAAGGATATGGCGGCCAAGTATTTCGATGAACTCGACACGCTACGTCCTTCTGCGTTTGAGCATTTTGGCGAGTTTATGCAACAGGCAAAGGCTATGTGCGAGGACTTCCGATGCTACCAGGATGCTCTTGATTTCATACTTGAACAGCGCGAAGCCATAGCGCGAAAGAAGCTTATCGAGCAGACCTACACCGACCAACGGCTTGACACACTCTTACGCACGACTCTCTACCCTTACCAAAAGGAAGGCGTACGCTTCGCGGCGAAAGCGGGAAAAGCTATTCTGGCAGACGAGATGGGGCTGGGAAAAACCGTTCAAGCTATTGCCACAGCCGAGTTATTAATGCGCGAAGGCTTTATCAACAATGTTCTCGTGCTCTGTCCGGCTACGCTACGCTACCAATGGAAACGAGAGATTGAGCGCTTCACTGATCGCAGCGTCATCGTGGTAGACGGCACACCTGAACGGCGACAGGAACTGGCTAAGACGGAAGCTGCATTCAAAATCCAATCTTACAACGCCTTCAACGAAGATGCAAAAAGGCATCACTCCCTAAGCTGCGACATGCTTATTTTTGACGAGGTGCAGCGATTGAAAAACTGGAACACTCAGATGGCCAAGGCTGTCCGCAAGATAAGTTCTCGCTACACACTCATCCTCTCCGGCACACCTCTTGAGAACCGGCTTGAAGAGCTCTACAGCATCGTAGAACTCGTAGACCAATTTATTCTTGCACCTTACTATCTTTTCAGAGACAAATACATCCTCACCGATGCCGACGGACGCACAATAGGCTATCATGCTCTCGATGAGGTACGCCAGCGGCTTAAAGGAATCATGCTTAGACGACGGAAGGCCGACGTAGCCATGCAGTTGCCACCTCGCATCGACAAGAACCTTTTCGTGCCGATGACACGCCAACAGTCGGAGGCCCATCAAGAGCTACGTATCAGTGCTGCTCGTCTTGTCAGCAAATGGCACAGGCAACATTTCCTCTCCGAGATTGACCGTCGCACGCTCTTGCTTACACTACAACAGATGCGAATGGCGTGTGACAGTCTCTTCCTGCTCGACGAGCATAGCCGTTTCGACACCAAGGTCGAAGAAACAATGAACATTCTCAACGAATGTGGAGTCACCATCAACGGAGAAGGTACTTCATCCTCGCCCCTCACTGCTACAGAGGATGCGACTCCGATGGAAACGGGCAACACCAAAGTGGTCATTTTCAGCCAGTGGGAAAGAATGACTCGTCTTGTGGCCCAAGAACTCGAACAGAGCGGCGTGGATTTCGTCTATCTCCATGGCAATGTACCCGCACGACACCGACAAGAACGCGTAGACGCTTTCCAGAGCGACCCACAAATCCGAGTGTTTTTATCTACCGACGCAGGAGCTGTGGGACTGAACCTCCAAGCTGCAAATGTGATTATCAACTTGGATCTGCCCTGGAATCCCGCGATTATCGAGCAGCGGATAGGGCGCTTACACCGCATCGGTCAACAACGTGGCGTAGAGGTCATTAACCTTATCGCTGCAGGCACCATTGAAGACGACATGCGTTCACGGCTGCGTTTCAAGGCTTCTCTTTTTGAAGGGGTGCTCGATGGCGGCGAAGATGCCGTATTCCTTGCCAGTGATAAGTTCGACGACCTCATTACAGGCCTTGAAACGGTAATCAATGAGAACAGCGACACCGAACAAGAAGTGAGCAGCAGCGCTGATGCAACGACACTTTCAAAAGCTCTTCCGTCCGCAGAGGCCGAAAGCGAGCAGAACAAAAACAACGTGTTGTCGCCCACAACAGAAAATGCGCAGCATACAATAGCTGAAACCTCCACTACGGATACGCTGCTGCAACTTGTAACAAACATCAAAGACTTGCTTCTCGCAGATGAAGCCACTCGAACTAAAGCTGCAGAAATACTCGATCATCTAAGCAAAAGAATCATATAAAACATAAACACACAACCTCTATGAAACTAAAGATTGCTGTCCTGCCAGGTGATGGCATTGGACCAGAGATTTGCGAACAAGGCGTCAACGTCATGACTGCCATTGCTAATAAATTCGGCCATACAGTCACTTACGACTATGCCATCTGTGGTGCCGATGCCATTGATAAAGTCGGTGATCCCTTCCCCGAAGAAACTTTTCAAACATGCATGCAAGCCGACGCTGTCCTCTTTGCTGCCGTCGGAGACCCACGTTTCGACAACGATCCCACAGCCACCATTCGTCCTGAGCAAGGGCTGCTGGCAATGAGGAAACGGCTCGGTCTTTTTGCCAATATAAGACCCATCGAAACATTCCCGAGCCTCGTACACCGTTCACCACTTAAAGATGAAATCGTAAGTGAAGCAGATTTTGTTTGCATTCGCGAACTTACAGGAGGAATGTATTTTGGAGAAAAATACAGCGATGAGGACAAAGCCTACGACACAAATATCTATACACGCAAAGAAATAGAACGCATACTGCACGTTGCATATACCTATGCACAACGCAGACGTAATCACGTAACCGTTGTCGACAAAGCCAACATCCTTGCAAGCAGCAGATTATGGCGCAAAGTAGCTCAGGAAATCAGCCAACAATATCCAAACGTGACCACCGACTTCATGTACGTCGACAACGCTGCTATGAGAATGATTCAGGAACCTCGCTTCTTTGATGTCATCGTTACTGAAAATACATTCGGTGACATCCTCACTGATGAAGCCTCTTGCATAACAGGTTCTATGGGATTATTACCTTCAGCATCAACCGGAGAACATACACCGGTTTTCGAACCAATCCATGGTTCCTGGCCTCAAGCTAAAGGACTCAATATAGCGAATCCTCTCGCTCAAATACTTTCTGTAGCTATGCTCTTTGACCACCTCTCTCTCACTGATGAAGCTCGTCTCATTCGGAAGGCTGTTCAAGCAAGCCTCGATGCAGAGGTGCGGACGCCCGACATTCAGGTTGAAGGAGGAAAACACTACGGGACAAGTGACGTAGGACAATGGATAGTAAACTATATCAACAATATAGAATAATAAACTGATATATAAAGGCCAACCGAAATAGTAAGGTTCATGAACATACAAAAGTAAGGTTCATGAACATACAAATTATTTCGGTTGGCCTTATAGTTTGTACTAATCTTCATAATCCATAGGTGCATATAATCCTTTCTTGCTAACGTCTATCCACTTCACCTTAAGGCAAATTATATAAACCATAGGTGAATAGAATGCTTTCCCTTAACCTTGGATTATCACTCCCTTCCAATCAAGAGAAAGAAACAAGCACACATTCAATCTGATAAGTCAATTGGAAATAATTGTCCGCAAGTTCAATGGACTGATTACGGAATTCCGGACAATCGCTAATCATCATTGCTTTTAGCCCAACGGAAACACCCAGTAAAGAAAGGAACTAACCGTGTAATGGAAGTAAAGTAACCCTGTAATGAAAGGAAAAAAAACCTGTAATGTAAGAAAAGTAACCCTGTAATGAAAGGAAAGAAACCCTGCAATGAAAGGAAAGTAATCCTGTAATGAAAGGAAAGGAACCCTGCAATGTAAGGAAAGGAACCCTGCAATGTAAGGAAAGGAACCTTGTAATGTAAGAAAGTAATCCTGTAATGAAAGGAAAGTAACCCTGTAATGAAAGGAAAGTATTCCTGTAATGAAAGGAAAGTAACCTTGTAATGAAAGGAAAGTATTCCTGTAATGAAAGGA